>Ga0257120_1000250_pt1 | contig 42532 bp, 33 predicted proteins | sample SI106_10metaG_FD_190153 | JGI IMG/M metagenome (GOLD analysis project Ga0257120, IMG submission 190153) | Marine microbial communities from Saanich Inlet, British Columbia, Canada - SI106_10 | ecosystem: Environmental > Aquatic > Marine > Inlet | place: Canada: British Columbia | collected...
CTGTGCCGCAAGATTTAAAATACGGTGGCGAAATAACCACGACCATTATTGGTGATAACACAATCATTCGAGAGTGTGTAACCATCAATAAGGGCACCTCTGATAGAATGACAACTAAAGTCGGAAGCAACTGTCTACTAATGGCTTATGTACATGTAGCACATGACTGCGATTTAGGCGACAATATAATTTTGGCAAACTGTGTAAATCTTGCTGGGCATATCACAATTGACGATTTCGCAATACTTGAAGGAATGGCAGCAGTGCAGCAATTTGTCACCATAGGAAAGCATTCCTTTATTGCTGGCGGATCTCTGGTGAGAAAGAATGTACCACCATATGTTAAGGCTGCTCGAGAGCCTCTTAGCTATGTCGGTGTTAACAGTATTGGTCTAAAGCGCAGAGGAATGTCTGATGATATTATAAAGGAAATAGAAGATGCTTTTCGCCTGCTGTATGTAATGAATGAAACTACGGCAAAAGGCATCGAGGCAATTGAATCAGAGATGGATGAATCAAAAACTCGAAACGAAATTTTAGCGTTCGTAAAAGGTTCTGAAAAAGGAATAATGCGCGGCAAGAACGTGTAATGAATATTCGACTCGAAAACATAGGAAAGCGCTATGACGCTGACTGGATTTTTCGGGGAATTACTTCTGAATTTACAGCCAATAGTGTTTATGGTCTCATAGGCTTTAATGGAAGCGGCAAATCAACATTACTTCAAATTATTTCGGGATTTATAACCCCAACCGAAGGCACCATCCTTTTTGATGACGGAAGAGTCAAGGTGGAAAGTGTTTTTCGCTCTTTGTCTTTGGCTGGTCCATATATATCATTGCCGGTGGAACTAACGGTGCAAGAAGCTGCAGATTCTCATTTTAAGCATAAGCCGTTTATTTCGTCTTATACTCCCAAGAGTGTATTAGATGAAGTCCAACTTTCGAAACACAAGGACAAACAACTCTCTAAGTTAAGTTCTGGAATGCGCCAAAGACTTGCGCTAGCTTTAGCTATTTACTCCGATTCAACCTTACTGCTTTTAGACGAACCTTGTGCCAATCTTGATTCTAATTGGAGTGACTGGTTCAATCGATGTATTGAGTCACAAAAAGCAGATCGCACAATAATAATAAGCTCTAACAGTCAAGAAGTTGAATTGGAAAATGTAACGGAACCTGTATTGAATGTCTCCCAGTTTAATCCTTGAGGATAGTAAGATCTCCTCTTAATTCTGGGAAGTACTCTGAGGTCAAAATATAATAGTACACCCCAGGTGCCATCTCAATTGGCACCCATTCATTCAAATAAGGTTGTGATTCAAATACCTTTACCCCCCAGCGATTATATAGAGAGAGCCTTGCATCTGGGAAATTCACGATATTTCCTATGTAAAAAGCATCGTTTATACCATCGCTGTTTGGTGTAATCACATTAGGAATTTCAAGGCAATGTTCCACTTCAATATTCACAGTATCTTGAACCGTGTTTCCGCATTTATCGATTGCCTTAAAAAAGTGATTATTGTTTTTGAAACTAATAATCCTATACTCACCAGCGCCTACTTCAATGAAATTCTCTCCTACTTCAGGATCATTTTGGAACGTCCATTCATATCGATAATCTCCTGCACCACCAAAAGCAAGTAATGAAACTAAATAGTCCTCTCCAAAACACAGACTATTATCTCCACTTATATCAAGTCGCATTCGTTCCAACTTACTAATTGTGACTAATGAATTTGCCGTATCCATGTTCCCACAATAATCTGTTACAATCACTATTATGTTCTGCGTAACGTTAATTGGAAGCACCACCACAGAATCTGAATCATTAGAAGACCATTCGTAACTATAAGGCTGAAGGCCTCCAAATACATTTGGATCAAACTCAAAGTCTTGACCCGAACACTCGCCATTCTGATCTTGTAAAGTGGCAGTTAGTTCTTGTGATATATATGCCTCTATGAAAAACTGATTACTTGTCAATCTTCCGCAAATATCTCTTGCCCACACCCAAATGGTGGTATCGCCATTGACTATAATGCTGTTCCCATTTGTATCGCCATAAACGGGATTTGATTCTGACCAACCATATTGATAGGGGCCCGCAGATCCTACTGCCTTTACTTGGTATTCAAACTTTGAACCAGCACAATAAATAAGGGAGTCGGGCACAAGAACAACAAAATCATCAGCGCTTTTTACATTAACGCTGGCAGTATCAATTGTTATTCGACCACAAACATCAGTGATTGTTACTATTAGAATTTGCGGTCCAGTTACCACCACAGTTGTTGACTCAACCGTATCACCATTCGACCATGAATAAACAAAAGGTGAATTGCCATCAATAACGGTTGCAATTAAATCAAGTGAGTCACCAGAACAATTAACGGTTGTATCATTAATTATCACCACAAGCTGATCTTCTTGATAATTGCGAATCACAAAAACAGTATCAAAATTTGAAAACAACGCACAGCTATCCCAAACCTCAATCGCAAATGTGTCTATTCCTGGTCCTGAAGAAATGGGAACGGTTATCACTGAACCCGAATCACCAGTATTCCAAACGTAAGTATACGGAGGTGGCCCACCTCCTTGAACAATTGATGAAATTGTAAGTGAATCCATAGGACAATCTATGGTCGTATCTTCAGTTGTAGACAAATTAAGGTCAGGAATATCATGGAAGTAAAGCGTTCCTTCACTTATAAAGGTGTCGTTGCACAAAGTAACACTCACAGCTTGAATCGTTAAGTATTCAAAGCCTTCTGGAATATTATCGAAATATGGAGAGATAACGATAGTGGTGTCAAACACCCCTGGTAGCAGGACAATTGTATCTGGTATCGTGTCACAATCAACCCCATTGGTGGCTGTACCTAAAAACTGAATGTAGGTAATAGAGGTATCTGATGTATCTCCTCTGGTAAAGAGTATTTCTGCAGACCCACATCCCTCATTTATCGTACTATCGCCATTGACAGAAGCTATGTTTACCTCGATAAGATTAGAAGTGAAACTGCCACCTTCTAAAAAAACACCGCTATTTAATACGCCATCTCCGGCATCTGCTATAGCAAGTTTGATATGATATGTGTCACCACAATTTACCCAATGTTTTGCCTCAAGATTTACTGTCATCCCAGTGAAACGAACGTTCGTATCGTTGGCAAAACCATTGTTGTTTATATAATATTGACTATTGCATGGACATGGCTGAGTGCAAGAAGAGCCTCCAGCCACATCGTTTATTGTATTAATTGAAACCGGAATGTTGGTTCCTGGCACAAGAGCGATATTCTCTCCATTATTTTCAAAATTCCCATTGATTCCAGGGCCACTTAAAAAGAACCCAAAAACATCGTTAAACGAGGAACACACATATGTTGGGTATTCTAGACTACCGAAGACATAGTTAAACCTCACAGTGTCTCCTTTTGGTACAAAATCAAATTCCAAAACAGCCGCATTATTCATCGTAAATCCTGGCAGTAAGGAATCTAAATCAATATCTGATACTCCGTCTGAAAAATTTGCTCCTCCATTAAAGTTCTCAACGGAACCAGTATGGAGCATGAGTCCGTAGGGTAAGTCTACTAAAGTGTTAGTAGAAGTGAACTCCCCTATCTGCAGAGAATCCAAACCTACATTACCATTTGAGGTATCGCAACCTGAAAAGGTCACATTAAATGCCTCAACTCCAGTACCAAGCAATACCTCTTGCACATAATAATCGGCCCAATTTCCCGATTGTTGCGCGCTGGTCATGTTTAGCTGACCAAATCCGCTTTGGACAAGACCCATAAGAATCAAGAAAGCAGATAATAGTATCCTCAACTTAAATTTCATTTAGGATATGACGAATTTCCAAGTAAATCCGTTGTTTAAAGATCTGATACTTCTTCAGACATTTTCTGAACCTTATCCTTTAAACCTTCTTTGTATTCAATCATTTTATCCATTGTTTGCTGGTCAGAAGCTCCAATAATTTGGATTGCTAATAGACCCGCATTTTTCGCTCCGTTTAAGGCGACAGTAGCGACAGGAACTCCACCTGGCATTTGCAAGATTGAGAGAACAGAATCCCATCCATCTATTGAGTTTGAAGATTTTACTGGTACGCCAATTACGGGTAATGGCGTAACTGAAGCAACCATGCCTGGTAAATGAGCCGCACCGCCTGCTCCAGCAACTATTACTTTGATTCCACGATGATGTGCGTTTTGAGCATATTTCATCATTTTCTCCGGAGTGCGATGTGCAGACACAATATCTACTTCATAAGAGATTCCGAACTCCTTTAGCACATCAATTGCTGCTTGCATCACAGGCAAGTCACTCTTGCTTCCCATGATAACTCCTACTGAAATGTTTCCTGCCATGCGGCTAAATTAAAGCAATTCGTCTTTAGTGTTGAGGAGTATTCGAACTAACAACTTGAATGGTTTCTTTTACCCTCTGCGCCTTCAGTAATGCATCCTTGGTGTTAGTATCTAATACAGTAACGTGTCCCATTTTGCGAAATGGCTTTGTTAAAGCCTTACCGTACATATGTGGGAATACTCCCGTTTCTTCAATTGCATCTTCAAGACCGGCATAATGCACTGGACCTGCATGTCCTTTTGCTCCAAGTAGATTTATCATTGCTGCTGCACTTCTTAAAACGGTCGATCCAAGCGGCCAATTCATAATAGAGCGTAAATGCTGATCATATTGACTTGTAAAACAAGCTTCGATAGTGTGGTGCCCACTGTTGTGGGGACGCGGGGCCATTTCGTTAATCAACACGTCACCATCGGCAGTTACAAACATTTCCACAGCCAACAAACCAACCATATCAAGCTTTTTAATTAAGGACTCTGAAATTTCTCTGGCCTTTGATTCAAGCTCAACATCAATTCTTGCCGGGCTGACTAGGTAGTCTACCAGGTTAGCTTCTGGGTTAAATACCAACTCAACTACGGGGAAGGATTTGATTTCGCCTTTAGAATTTCTAGACACAAGTACAGATATTTCCAGGGTATTTGGAACCCATTTTTCAAGAACAGAAGGCGCGTCAAATGCTGTGTCTAAATCAGCTAAGTATTTTATCGGAGTCACACCCTTTCCATCGTAACCTCCAACCCTCATTTTTTGCATGACCGGCAGAAGCTCTTGATGATTGACAATTTCGGCTTTAGAATTCACTAGGACAAAGTCAGCAGTTGGTAAATCATTATCCAAGTAGAATTGCTTCTGAATTCCTTTATCTCGAATAATTTCTAAAACTTCTGGTTGCGGAAAGACTGGTGTTCCTTCATCACGCAAACGCTTCAATGCTGCTATCGATACATTCTCAATCTCAATAGTAACAACATCACACTTTTTACCAAGTTTATATACTGCCTCTTCGTCATTTCGATCCGCACAAACAAATTCATTAGCTATAGCACTGCAGGGAGCTTCAGGATCCGGATCTAGGACTAAAAATTCAAGCCCATAATTTAGTCCGTTTTGAATGAACATACGGCCTAATTGGCCTCCACCGATAATTCCAATTTTCATATCGCGAAGATATTCTTGCCAATGTCAGAACCAAGGTTTTGTTCATAAATCCAAAAGAAAAGGGATGCGTCAAACATTACATTTGCGCTCTCTCAAAAGAAGCATGATTCAGTTAAAAGACAAGTATTTCAAGCCGTATTTATCAGCAAAGCAAATTGATACTGAAATCAGACGTGTATCGCATGAGCTCATGCAGGAATACGAAGAAAAAAAACCATTTTTCCTTGGTGTTTTGAACGGATCCTTCATGTTCATTTCAGATTTAATGAAACAGTATTTAGCACCTTGCGAAATCGGCTTTGTTAAGGCGGCTTCTTATGAAGGAATGGAGACTACTGGTGTGGTGAAATTTCATGCGTCTGGAAAACTAGACATTCAAGGAAGAGACGTGGTAATTGTCGAAGACATTGTGGATACTGGAAATACATTAAAAGCATTGGTTCAATTCTTAGAACGATACAAGCCAAATAGTGTCGCAATTTGCTCGCTATTATACAAGCCAAAAGCATATAGACACTCAAGGTCTATTGACTATGTTTGCTTTGAAGTCGAAAACAAGTTCTTGCTTGGATACGGACTTGATTATGATGGGTATGGAAGAAACATTCCCGAGGTATATATCTTAAATGAATCTAATGATTAATATAGTAATTTTTGGACCTCCAGGTGCGGGTAAGGGAACTCAAAGTCAATACCTAAAGGAGAGGTTTGGACTCGTCCACATTTCTACTGGAGATGTTTTTCGTGCTTTAGACCCAGCTTCCGATTTAGCCAAATTAGCCAAGAGTTATTCCGATAAAGGCAATCTCGTACCAGATGAGATTACTATCAAAATTCTGGAGGGTGAAGTTTCTAAACACCCAGAGGCTAAAGGAGTCATATACGATGGGTTTCCGAGAACTACTGCTCAGGCTGAGGCCCTTGATAGATTTCTGTCCACAAAAAACACTTCTATATCAATAGCTTTAGCACTAGAGGTTGCAGAGGATGAATTACGTTCCCGACTCAAAAACCGGGCAATCAATAGCGAAAGACCTGATGATGCCGATCCAGCGATAATTCAAAACAGAATTGACGTATACAATTCTCAAACTGCTCCCGTAGCGGAATTTTACAAGGGTCAAGGGAAATATGTGGGAGTAGATGGAATTGGTACCATTGAAGAAATTTTCGACCGTTTGGTCGATGCACTATCGAATAAGGCTTAGCGACCCATAAAATCTTGGTCCATTTATGTCAAAAAATCGAAAAGAACAGTCGTCAAACTTCGTAGATTACGTAAAGATTTTTTGCGCTAGCGGCAATGGCGGAGCTGGTTCCGTTCATTTTAGAAGGGAAAAGTTTGTCTCCATGGGAGGTCCTGATGGTGGGGATGGTGGCCGCGGTGGACATATCATACTAGAAGCCGATAGGCAACTATGGACACTTTTACATCTTAAATACAAAAAGCACATAAAGGCAGTGCACGGTAAACCTGGTTCAGGTCAGTGTGCAACGGGTAAAAGCGGCCAGGACGTTATTATAAAAGTTCCACTTGGAACAGTTGTGAGAAATGCCGAAACAGGTGAACAACTTTTTGAACTTACTGAAGAAGGCGAACAAAGAATAATCGCCGAAGGAGGTATGGGTGGTTTAGGAAACTGGCACTTTAAAAACTCAACCAAGCAAACTCCTCGATACGCACAACCTGGAATTGATGGGACCGAGAGTTGGTATATTCTAGAATTAAAGGTTCTTGCCGATGTTGGGTTGGTTGGATTTCCGAATGCAGGAAAGTCTACCTTGTTAAGTGCGGTAACAGCTGCTAAACCTGAAATTGCGGACTACGCATTTACAACCCTCACTCCAAACCTGGGAATTGTGCCATATCGAGATCACCGATCCTTTATTATCGCAGACATTCCTGGAATAATTGAAGGCGCCAGCGAGGGAAAAGGTCTCGGACATGTATTTCTCAGACATATTGAACGAAACTCCGTTTTACTATTCATGATTCCTGCCGACAGTAAAGATCATTTAGGGGAGTATAATATTTTAATGGGTGAATTGGAGAAATACAATCCAGAGTTGATGCATAAAGATCAAATTGTGGTCATTTCAAAATCTGATATGCTCGATGATGAATTGAAGCAATTAATTATTGGCACTTTTCCGAAAGGGCTTCCACACCTATTTATTTCTTCAATAACAAATGACAACTTAGAGGAGTTGAAGGATACCATCTGGAATACCCTAAATACCGATTTGGACTAAACATAAAGGAATGCTAAGGCGACTAAGAGTATACTTCACAGGGTTTGGCATCGGGTTAATTATGGTCTACGTTCTTTTCAAAAATGGAGAGGATCGTAACCTAGACATCTGGACCCCTGAGCAGCGTATATTAGAGGAAATTAGAAACGACAGCCTATTCCAAACTAGCGATAAGTTGGCTTGTTATGTGGATTGTGTAAAGCTACCTGATAGCCTAATGACAAAGCTGTGGGTCGATTCAGAAACGAAAAGTCTAAATCCTGGAGGTGACCCTTACAAGTATTTAATTATCCTGAAAACGGAGCAGCACCATATTGAAGCTCAAATAGAGTGGGATAAAAAAAATCCAAGAAGAATTCTATTACTGCGTGATTTGCAAAATCCAGCCGATTGTCATTGTGATGAGTGAATCCAAGTTTATTAGTGACTCAACAGAATTCAATGCTAAACTTAGAGCATTGGATGCGAGCTCCTTAGTGGTTTTGACTGACAACAATACCTCGCAGCATTGTTTGCACAAGATCACGGATAACGCCTTAAATACGATTAACTTTCATCACATTGAATTACCCCATGGAGAGGGTACAAAAACATTGGACTCGGCCAAGAGCGTTTGGAATCAACTAATTGAGCTTGAAATAGATCGCAGTGCGATAATTGTATGCTTGGGTGGTGGGATGATTTGCGACCTAGGAGGTTACGTAGCGAGCTGCTACAAAAGAGGAATTCGAACTGTCTATATTCCAACTACGAACTTAGCGATGACTGATGCAGCTCTTGGTGGTAAAACTGGTGTTAATTTTGGTTCAGCGAAAAATCAAATTGGCACTTTTCATTTACCTGAATTGGTCTTAATTGACACTAAATTCTTAGAAACACTTCCTAATGAAGAACTTCTTAGCGGATTTGCAGAAACAATAAAACATGCCCTGGTTGCAGACAAGCAGCTTTGGGAAGACATCCATTCTACTATTGAACCTTGGGCAGACATGGATATAATTCATCGTTCTGCTAGAATTAAGCTTGACATTGTTGAAAATGACCTTCATGATTTAGGTGTGCGCCAAGCATTGAATTTTGGACATACAATAGGTCACGCAATAGAAGCAATATCACATGCAACGAGCAGTCCATTACTCCATGGTCAGGCTATCTTATATGGAATAGCTGGCGAGGCTTGGATATCGCACCAGAAGAAGCTTTTATCTAAAGTAGATCTTCAGAGTATTACTAGTTATTTATCAAAGCTCATAGATGATATCCCATTGCCAAAAATGAATCATGATGACATAATGAAATCTATGATTCAGGATAAGAAGAATACAAACGGCCAAATTATATTCACTTTAATTGATGGCATTGGATCTAGCAAACAAGGAATATCAATAAAAGCAGCCTTAATTCTAGGTGCTCTCCAATTCATTTCTAAAATGAAATTGAATTGAGGTTTATTCTTAAAGCCAAAACAAAAACCCTTAAAGGCAATATCACCCTGCCAGCATCTAAGAGCATAAGCAATCGGGTGCTGATAATTCGTGCGCTTGCTCAAACTCCATTCAAAATTGATAACCTCAGTGATGCCGATGACACGGTGATTATATCGAAAGCGCTGGAGCGAAATGATATGATAACTGATGTGGGACCGGCAGGAACGGCAATGCGTTTTCTTACCGCATATTATGCTTCCAGGCCCGGTGAAAAAGTGTTGACCGGATCTGACAGGATGAAACAAAGACCAATTTCGATTTTGGTGGATTCCCTGCGAGAACTCGGTGCAAACATAACCTATCTGGAAAAAGAAGGTTATCCACCACTGCATATTGAGGGCAGACGTTTGAATGGCGGCACAGTTAAGGTATCTGGAAGCGTAAGCAGTCAATTTATAACTGCCTTGATGCTTATTGCACCTACCCTACCAAGGCCATTAATTATAGATATTCAAGGTGACCCGCTATCAAGGCCTTATATATCCATGACCAAATCATTAATGGAAGCCTGCGGAGCTCAAGTCACTTTTGAAAAAAACAGTGTTGTAATTCAACCAGGGCGATATCGTTCGAAAAGCTACTTGGTGGAATTTGATTGGAGTTCAGCTGCTTTCTGGATGGGTTTCGCTGCTTTGTCCAGAAACGCGAAACTTTTATTGCAAGGCCTCAACGCAAACAGTATCCAAGGTGATAAAGCGGCCATTGACGTTTTTTCAAAAATTGGCATAAAAAGCACCTTCAATGAGGATGGTCTGCTCATTGAACGTACCAAATTGACGCTGAATGACCCCGTTTGGAATTTCAGAAATCATCCTGACCTCGTTCAACCAGCGGCCATTGCTTTAGCTGGATTAAAAATCCCTTTTCAATTGCTGGGATTGGATAATTTGAGCCTGAAAGAATCAGACAGAATTGCTGCACTTCAAAGCGAACTAGAAAAAATTGGAGCTGAAACAAAGTCCACTGATAAAACGATGCAAATAATTGGTTCTGAATTAAAAGACTCAACGGATTTGGAATTTTTTGACGCACATAGCGACCATAGAATGGTAATGTCAGTAGCAGCGCTCAGCATGCTCTACCCAGAAATTGTCATCCGCGACCCAATGGTTGTTGCAAAATCATATCCTGCATTTTGGTCACAGGTTGAGAAATTTGTAGACGTTAGACCAGGAAAATAAAAAAGCCCCAGCAATTTGCTGAGGACCTTCAAGTATTTAAATACCCTATTCCACGACTATCGAATGACGGCTACTAACACTATTAGACCTAAGTTCAATAATGTAATTACCCGTACCAAAAGACCCCAAGTCAATTCTAATTGAATTTGTATTCAAGACTTTGAACTTGTTTCCAGTCATAAAGAGTTTTCCTGTGATATCGTAAATGGTGTAATCGATATCATCTAGTTTTCGATCAGCCCTTAGCGTAACCAGTCCGCTTGTTGGATTAGGAAACACATCAACTTTAATGTCGTTGTCTATTTCATTAATGCCAACGCACTTATAAGTTGTTACAACTATCGTGTCGCGACCTACGCAATCCGAATCATTTGTAACTTCAACCCAATAAATGCCAGCGGTGCCAACGGTAATATTACTTAGCGATTGTCCTGTTGACCATAAGTATGAAGATCCATTTCCTGCGTTAATTTGAATAGGCCAATCCTCACATATATCCTTGTCATTACCCAAATCCACCTCGGGTGAAGGATAAAGTGGGAAAAGAATGACACTGTCTTCTTTAAGACATCCGGCATTATCAGTAATGCTTATCAAATAAATTCCGTTCATTGCGTTTGAGATGCTGGATGAGGTACTACCATTAGACCATGCGTAAGAATAAGGTGGAATCCCTCCACTTATGCTCATTGTAATTGCACCATCTTCGTCTCCATCACACTCAACAGGGTCAACTGTATAGGTGGGAACAATTTCAGAAGGACCAACTATTTCTGCCGTGTCTAAAAATTGACAGCCGTTTGAATCTGTTACTGTGACAATTGCGTTTCCAATCGGCAGTGCTAATGCGGTATCTGCAGTTTCACCATTGTTCCAAGCATAAGTAAATGGAGCAGTTCCTCCTGTTACTGTTACAGCTGCAGACCCATTGGTTAAACCAAAGCAGGTAACACTATTTTGAATCAGTATTCCAGTTTCAATAGTAGCAGGTGATTCGACAGTAACTTGTTTAACTGCTATACAACCTACAGAATCCGTTACCGTCACCGTATAATTACCCGCTGTAAGCGATGTTATTATTGTGTCTGTTGACGATGTATTCCATTCATAATCATACGGAGGCGCCCCTCCTGAAACAGAAACCCATGCACTGCCATCACCGTCTCCATAACAGCTAATACCGGTAGAAGATGTGACTGCATCAACACCACAGTAGCCACAATGACCTGCAAAATCTATAATAAGTTGATGAACATTTGTATCCGCTATTGGAGTGTAGTTGCTGTAGTTAGCCGAGGCGTGAAATCCAAGAATACAGCCCGTACCAAAATCGCGATAAGCAAGTGCATCATTTCCACCATTATCAGTCATTAAAACGATTGATGGATCACTTGAAAAACTCCTGATCGAGCCAACATTAAATCCAGTAGTTAAGCCAAATGACGATGGAACATTTGCGAGTATAGGGTGATTAGCTTGCGCTGAAACCTCCGAGAGAGTAATTGTAGTCTCGCTTCCACTTGTCCTTTCAAAAAGAATTAAATCCTCCATGCTTTGCATCTGTCCGTTATTATACTGATAAGCATCCCATTCAAATTGTACATAAGCCCCATTATCATTTTCAACAAAATCAACAAGTGCCGTTTGTCCTGCAGCCGGTATTTCTGAGCTGTAGGAAGATCCATTTAGTCGGATAACGACATCAAAACCGGTCAGAGATGGATTGGTGTTATTCCAACTTGACTCATTCACCGAACTCATTGTTACAATGAACCCCTGATTTTCAAGAGATGTTTTCAATGCGACAGTTGCGGAATAGGTCGGGGAATTGTCCCAAATGATTAATACCTCCTGGGCATAATTCAAAGTTGGAATTATAAACAAGGAGATAATTAAAGCCGATAATCGAATCCTTATAAATATAAAGGCTTTCATTTCAAATATTTTAGGGGTTATCTACCAAAATTAGGTTAAAACCTAACTACGGTTAATGAACAATCGAAGTTTAATTCTAAGACCAATCTTATTCATTAAGTAGGCACTGGAATACTCACATTCATTTAATACTTTCCCAGCATAAAATTCACGCTCTTGAATTATCTAGAAATATCACTCAAAGTCAAAGAAATCGCATTTACTGAAATCCTTCAGGCTGAATTATCAGAGCTACCTTTCGAGAGTTTTAAAGTGGATGATAAAGAACTCTATTGCTACATACAGGAAAAGGATTTTAATAATGATAGGTATGAGGAAATTATTTCTGCTTACCAATTCCAAATCGACAAATCCAATATTCGAAATGTAAAACATGAAAACTGGAATGCCTTGTGGGAATCAAATTATGAGGCAGTTGCGCTCGGAAGCGAAGTTTATATTGGAGCTCCATTTCATAAATCACCGGCTGGATTCAATCACTACATAACTCTAGAGCCGAATATGAGTTTCGGAACAGGCCATCATCCAACCACCGCTCAAGTCTTGAAACATATGTTCCAGATAGAACTTGCTGGACTTCGAATATTAGATTTTGGCTGCGGCAGCGGCATTTTAGCCATTTACGCTGCTCTTAGAGGAGCAAATGGATTTGGCGTTGAGATAGACGAACATGCAGCCCAAGCCGCAAGACAAAATCTAGAATTAAATAACGTTGACTCATTTGACATTGTAACTGGCGGTATTGATGCAGCAAAGGGCGAAACCTTTAATCTCATACTAGCCAACATCAACAGAAATGTAATAGAGGAGTGTCTTGAAATTTTTAATACTAGTCTTCTTTCTGGAGGGCAGTTAATCTGTTCGGGATTCTTAGTTTCGGACATCGATTCGCTTTCCCTTAAATTGAAATCCTACGGTTTTGAAATTTTAAACCGAGAATCTCAGGGAGAGTGGGCCGTGATTGTTGCAAAAAAAGCAAAATGAAATACTTAATCACCCTTCTAATATCATTCACAATAGGCGTTTTTTCCATCCAAGCCCAGACTTTTAAGGAGTTTAATGGAGAAGATCAATTTTTAATTGAATTAGAACAACAAATTGTAGACAAATCAGTCGGTGATGCGAAGAAAGTCCACAAAGACCTCATAGAAAAATTCACTGAAATGTGGGTAGAACTGGGTTCATTTAGCGCTTCTCAAAAGCAAACATTTTATGTAACAAGCAATCAGTTATTGAAGAACCGGCTTAAAATGATTCCCGATTTAAGAGACTATATCGAAACGGCCATAATTTTAGTGGAAAGTGAAGTTAATCAGCAAAGATTTGACGACTGGCATAAAACTGTAGATTTTGTAATTGCATCCAGATCGGCACGTAAAGATTTTGGTGATTACATGGAGTTTAGCTCCAGGCTCTTTTCCGATAATATCGTATACGCTACTGGTTCGGTAGAATGGAGTACAAACACTCAAGACTTTCAGTTTTCCTTGGATGACGAAAATCCTATTCTCACATTCAATAACCTCGACTTAACCTGCAGTGCAAAAGGTACAAGTACCACAATTTTGGGAACGAGCGGAGTATTAAATCCAATAGATGGTGAATGGATTGGTAAAAACGGAACCGTAACATGGGAAAGGGCTGGATTAGACCCAAATAAGGTATACGCCATAATTAACAATTATGATATTAAACTCAAATACTCCAATTATAATGCGGATTCCGTGGTGTTTTATAACACCGATTATTTTGATGCTCCGTTAAAGGGAAGATTATTAGAAAAGGTTCAAGCTGTCGCTAATGCCGATCGCGCATCCTTCCCATCGTTTGAGAGTTATAGTCAGCGACTGCGTATCGCTAATATTGACAAAGGTGTGGACTATGAAGGTGGTTTTACGCAAAAAGGTTCTCGGTTCCTCGCTAGCGGAACTGATGAAGATCCAGCATACCTTATTTTCTACCTTAACGACAAACCTTTTTTAGAAGTTTATTCTTTAAGTTTTAGCATTAAGGAGGATAAAATAACCTCTACCGATGCTGGAGTGAATTTTTTACTCCATGAGGATTCGATTACTCACCCCGGATTGGATTTCAAATACTTCAGAGCTGATAGAAATGTTAGTCTCTTCAAATCAAACGAGGGACTGCAAAAGGCACCCTATTTTGATAGTTATCATGCTATTGACATTTACTCTGAACTAGTTACCTGGAACATTGACCAACCTAAAATTCAGTTTACCACTATTCCTAACTCATCCGATAATCGCGCCTTTTTCGAGTCTGATTATTATTTCAGAGAAAACAGGTTTGATCAAATGCAGGGTTTAGCAATGGATCATCCGCTAGTCCTTATTAAAAACTGCTTTACTCAAATGGGTTCAGAAACCATTTACGATTATGAAGTGGCTGGGTGTATCCGAGGTGATAAAACTGATGCGATGGTCATGTTACTTAATTATACCAATATGGGATTGGTTAAGTACGATCCTCAGACTGGAAAAGCAAAGTCTACTCCGCGCATGTATCATTACGTCGCTGCAAAGTCAGAAATGGAGGATTATGATGTCATTCAAATCGCTTCTGATATTGGGAGAACAGAAAACGCCAGTATGGACCTCATAGATGAGGTTTTTACTCTAAAAATAAATGGTATAGAGAGTATTATTTTATCTGATTCACACAATGTGGTGCTTTATCCAAATGGAGGAACTGTAACCATGAAAAAGAATAGAGACTTTGACTTTTCGGGTGTTGTTCAGGCGGGTCGATTAGAGTTTTTCGGAAATAATTATCAATTTCTTTATGATGACTTCAAGCTTGAAATGCCAAATGTTGACTCTGTGAGACTTACAGTAGAAACGGAAACGGGCACAAAAGGAGGTAGACCAATAATGAAAAAGGTTAAAACGGTTATTGAAGAGGTAAACGGAACGCTAGAGATCGATAGACCCGATAACAAGAGCGGTATTGAAAGTTTGAAGCAATACCCAATATTCACCAGTAAGGAGAACTCAAAAGTTTATTATGAAAGAGAAACAATCCGGCGAGGGGCGTATAAAAGAGAAAACTTTTATTTTGAACTAGATCCCTTTGTATTCGACAGTCTAGATAACTTCGGAAACGATCGTGTTCAATTTGAAGGGAATTTCGCTAGTGCTGATATATTTCCTGAGTTTAGAGAGACTCTCACACTTCAAGAGGATTATTCACTCGGTTTTATTCGCGAAACACCTAAAGAAGGATTCGATATTTACCGAGGAAAGGGTAATTATTCTGGTACCATTAGCATGAGTCATAATGGACTTCGAGGTGATGGTAAACTAAAGTTTATAACTAGCATAAGCAAATCAGAAGACTTTCTTTTCTTGCCCAAAGAAATGACCACAATAGCAACGAGTTTCTTAATTGAAGAACAAATGGCTGGGGTTGAATACCCACCGACTACGGCTACTCAGATTAAGCAATTATGGAAACCATACAGTGACATTCTACATTGCGAATCGACCAAAAATCCATTTGTCATGTACGATGGATCAACTATGACTGGCAGTCTTGACTTAACACCAGAGAATCTTACAGGTGCTGGTTTGTTTGCCTTTGAACAGGCAGAGTTAGAATCAGATGAATTCAGATTCAACTTTTCAAATTTTGAGAGCGACACCGCAGACTTTAGACTACAATCAACGGTTTCAACATTTGAGGGACTGCAATTTAAGACAAATAACGTACAGGCTAAAATTGACTTAGCCACACGCACAGGCGATTTCATATCCAATGATGGCACGTCAATGATGGAATTTCCGATCAATCTATATGTCGCCTTCATGGATCGATTCACTTGGTATATGGATCAAGGAGCGATTGAACTTTCTGGTGGAAAAGCCACAAAATCTGCAGCTGCAGGTGCAATGCAGATTGAGGGTGCTAGGTTTCTCTCCTTGCACCCAGATCAAGACTCACTTGAATTTTACTCCCCCGCTGCTCGATATAGTATAGAGGACAACATCATTGAAGCAAAACAGGTAGAGTTCATTCAAATAGCGGATGCGTTGATCTATCCAGATAGCGGTGATATTACAGTTCAGAGAAAGGCAAAGATGAAGACCTTAACAAATGCAAGAATTGTTGCTAATGCAATAACCAAGTATCATAAAATAGACAGTGCCACTGTTGATATTTTCGCAAGAAGGGACTATGTGGGAACAGGACTTTACACCTATAAAGATGTGGCCGGAAATAAACAGCGATTACGATTTAGGACAATTGGCGTTGATAGTTCATATCAAACCTATGCTAAAGGCGAAATCTCAGAACAACGTGGCTTTACATTGAGTCCATTCTTTGATTTCAAAGGTTCCGTGAATCTAGAGGCGAGCAACAAGGAACTCACTTTTGGCGGATACACCAGAATTACGCATCAATGTGATGCCTCTATTCCTTTGAGTTGGTTCAAATTTAAAGCCGCTCTTGATCCAGAGGATATCTATATTCCAATAGAATCAACACTTTTTGATGAAGACGAAGATTTTCTCACATCTTCTATCGTTCTAGATCCTGACACAGGAGCAATATACACCTCATTTGTTTCGACAAAGGGACAAGGGAAAGATGTTGAGTTACTTCCTAGCACTGGCTATTTACAATATCATGAGGCATCAAAAGAATATCGCATTTCAAATATTACCAAACTAACTCAACAGTCATTACCAGGTCAATATTTAAGCCTAAACAGCGAAGAGTGCACCTCCTATGGCGAAGGAAAACTTGGTTTTGGAATTAACCCCGGCCAACTTGATATGCAAACAGTGGGAAATATTAAACATGATTCAAAAACTGGAAAAGTTGAACTTGACGTAATGATGTTAATAGACTTCTTTTTTGTGGATAAACTAATGGATGATATGGGCAAAACCATGGTCGAAAATGCCTTAGGAGAGCCGGTTGACTTTGAAAGAGAAACTTATCAAAGAGGATTAAGAGAGTACATGGGTACAGATGATGCCGACAAGCTAATCTCTTTGATAACGCTCACAGGTCAATTCAAAAAGTTCCCATCGGAACTTGAGAAGAACCTTTTTCTCACGGATGTGCAGTTAAAATGGAATCCTGAAACTAGAAGTTACCAATCGGTTGGGAAAATTGGCATTGGAAATATTGGAAAAAGACAAGTGAATGTAAAAGTGAATGGCAAGGTTGAAGTCGTAACAGGCAAAGTACCTGAGGTAAATATTTATTTGGAGGCCGATCGCGATACTTGGTATTACTTTAAGTATTCAAGAAATATTATGGCGGCCTATTCTAGTTTAAAAGAGTTCAACACAACCCTGACTGATTTAAAAACTGATAAACGTAAAATGAAAGTTGAAAAGGGCCAATCACCCTACACATTTGTGGTTGGCAGCAAAAGAAGAAAAGAAGAGTTTCTGAGTCGATTCTGAGTAAATTCTAAATTTGTCCAGCGACATATGCTTACCCCACCTATCATTTTATCATTGCTCTTAGCTTACCTGCTAGGTTCTATACCCACTGCAGTTTGGGTTGGAAGGCTTTTTTACAATACTGACGTAAGGGAATTCGGAAGTGGAAATGCAGGCGCCACTAATACGTTTAGGGTTTTAGGCAAAACGGCAGGGATACCGGTGTTGTTGATAGATTGTCTAAAGGGGCTATTCGCGGTTAAGCTCACTTTATTTTTTGCCGAAGAACCAATCAGCAATGCAGCGTTTGTCAATTACCAACTTGCTTTAGGAATTGCTTCAGTGATTGGACACATATTCCCGGTTTTTGCAGGTTTTAGAGGAGGAAAAGGTATTGCCACATTGCTTGGAGTTATGCTAGCAATTCACCATGAAGGAGCTTTATTATCGTTAATGGTATTCCTTGTCGTATTTGCTATTACCAAATATGTGTCACTTGGATCTATGTCTGCAGCACTTAGTTTTCCGTTTGTTATTTTGTTAGTTTACCAGTCAACAGTGCCTAGTTTGATTGTGTTTTCGATGTTCATCGCCATACTGGTTTTAATCACACACCAAAAAAATATTGAGAGACTTATCAGACGTGAAGAAAGCAAGGCAAACATCAGTATTCGCAATCTGATTAAACAGGCTGGTGAAGACGATTAAAAAGTCCCGTATCTTTGTCGATATTCTGATAATCAAAACTCTGATTAACACGAGAATATATGTACGTGATTGACTCGATTAAATAACCTCCACTAAACTGATAATTTGATATTCAGGCAATACATAGCCATTTTAATACTTTTATTTTCACTTCCGCTTGCTGCAATCTCACAAGAAAGTGAAGAACAATTAAAAGAGGAGGCTGAAGCTCTATTTGAAGCGGAGAATTATACTGATGCGTTCAACAAGTACTCTCAACTACTCTCATTACAGCTTCAAAGTCCCGAGTATAATTATCGGTTTGGGGCTTGTCAACTATTCACAAGTCAAGATAAAGAACAGTCACTCAAGTACCTGAAATTTGCGGTAGACTCTAAAGACGCACCGAACCTTTCTCATTTCTATTATGGGTTAGGATTGCACCTTAATTATCGATTTGAAAAAGCCATTAAGGAATACGAGAAGTATCAAGCTGGGGCTGGAAAAAAGGAAAAAGAAAACCAATTAGTTAGTCACCATATCGAGCAATGTAGAAATGGTATCAAGCTAGTAAGCAACTTCACAGATATTTCAGTTGTGCAGCGTGAAGCCCTGCCACTTTCAGATTTTTACAGAAACTATGACCTTGCCGAATTTGGTGGAAAGATTATGGTGAAGCCTGACGACTTCATGACTGAAGAAGACAAGAAAAGAGACGCGAAGCTCATAATGTACTTTCAACAGAATGCCGATTACATCTACTATGCTGGATATTCGGAAAAGAACGAGACTGGTAAAGATCTTTACGTTATTCAAAAGCTTCCAACAGGTGAGTGGAGCAAAAATCCAACTAAACTGAGCTCAACCATCAATACGAAATATGATGAAGATTTCCCTTTTATACATCCGGATGGGAACGTTCTATATTTTGCCTCAAAGGGTCACAACAGTATGGGGGGCTATGACATTTTCAAAAGCACAAGACGGGGAGATGGGACTTGGACGAAACCCATCAATATGGAGTTCGCTATAAATACGCCATGGGATGATTTTCTATTCATCTCAGATAAAGCTGAAAAGACTGCCTGGTTCGCCAGTAATAGAGAGACTAATAGTGGTCAAGTCGTTGTTTACAAAATTGGCATCGATCGCGTGCCTTTAGATCTGACACTCATTGAGGGAACTTTCGTGGCTGAAGGTTCTAATAGGGCTAAAATTACCATTGAAGACTTGGTGCAGAATAAGGTAATTGGTGTCTTTGAATCGGAAAGACAATTCGGTGACTACCTCCTAGACCTAAAAGGAAGCGGGAAATACAAGTTCATTGTCGAGGCTGTAGAAAGTAATGCCATTCATACAGGTTTGGTTGAAGTGCCTCGGGAAAAAGGGTTGAAGCAATTTAGGCAAGAAATGACACTCGAAATTGTTGACGGAAAGGAACAACTTCAGATCATCAATCATTTTGACGAACCGCTGGATGACCCTACTCTACTGACAGCAGAGATTCTTAAAAAACAGGCAAGACTCAGTGTTAATTCATCTGAAGATGATCTGCGAACTACTGAAATACTGGATGAAGCAGAAATTTCGGATGCAGTCGCGAATAAAGTAATACCTGAAAAAGCAGCTGAGGCTAACGCATTCGCTTTGGCAGAATCCAGAAAAAACCAAACCGGTCAAGACTCAACCGAAGATTCTAATGTCGATTCAGATGATAGTTCTGATTTTGAATACTTTACTTCAAACGATGAAGCTAATACAGCATCGACTGAATCGGATGAATTTACAGATGGTTCAGAGTCTGATGGTTTCGTTGACTTTATGGGAACGGCAGATGAACAGGAAAGTTCCGATTCTGATTCTCTCGATTCCGAAGAGAGTGACGCAGTCAATAAAGATTCGAACCTTGAAGCGAATTCTCAATTTGAAGGACTTAAGGCTAATGATACTAAACAAGAGCTAGAAGATGAAGCCGCGAACAACAGCAGCGCTACCTCCAACAAAGCTCAAAGTGCAAGCGACCAATTGAATGACTCATTTGACTCGGATGAAGCATCGATCAATGCAGGTGCGGATGACTTTTTCAGTGATGACAATGTTGTTAGTACTGAAACAGCGAGTGATACAGATTTTAGCGGAACAGAAAACCTTAGTTTAAACGAAGAGGAAACACAAGAATTAAACGAGGAAATAAGAACCATTTCAGCCACGGAAAGTCAACCTGAAATTTTGGGGGGGGATTATTCAAGTAAACTTCAACAACAAATAGCTGAAGCATCTAATGCAGAAGATCCAGTAATTGCGGAATCAAGAAAAGCTGAAATATATGATCAATGGGTTGAAAACATAGATTATCGTGTTGACTCTCTATCCATGGCACAAGAAGGCGAAAGTGACACTAAAAAAATGTTGGAATTTGCCACCCAAATTACAGCCTTGAATGAGGAAAAAGAGGAAAAGAACGATTTAGCAATGGCCAGTTATGCTGCCGTTGCATCAATGAGTGATGAACAAGCCTTGGTTTCTTCAGATAAGCTTGCGGAAGGGAATACTGATGCAAATATAGACCCGGAATCTGATTTTGCTAGTGACAGTGAAGGATCTGATGACTTCTTCGCTGATGAGATTGATATTTCCGAAAGTGAAGAAGACTCTTTTGATTCATTCATTGAGTCTGATGATACAAATGACGAAAGTGAAGGATCAACAGAAATTGAATCTGAAAACGAAAACTTAATTAGACAAGTAAATCCAGATTCCATTCCGCCAGTAACACCCGAAATATTAAATTCTGATGAGGTCTCTCCTGTTGTTCTAGAAATAAACTCAAGCTATACTAAACAATTGGCAGGCTCAAGAGCACTACCCTCTAAAGTTGAGCAGAAAAAAGAAGAGGCCAGAATCAACAAAGCTTGGGCTGCTGATCTCGCATATGAGCTTCAGGTCTTATCAGCACAAATTGAAATCACTGAATCTCTAGAGCAAAGAAATAAGCTTAACGAACTATCGGCCAATGTTGCATCTCTCCGGATGGAAAAAGTCAACAAAGCCTCAGCTTTACAAACGGATATTATCGCTGCAGAAAAGGAAGAAACCCTTATCGCAGATAAAAACAAACTTCAGCAAGTTCTCAATCAATACGTAGATACTTACAATAGCGGAGCCTTTGTTCAACTAGAGCAGCAAGTCGCTAATGAGAGCAACCCTGAATTACGACAAGCAAAAACTGAGGTATTGAATCAAAATTGGATGGTAGCTCTGAAAAATGAACAATTCAAAACTGAAACCAGAATAGTAAATTCAGTTGACCCAAAACAAAAGGCAGAACTTCAAGAAAAATTGGTGAGTATCTCTGCAGAGAAACTATATGTACAATCTACTTTAGATTCACTCAAAACTAGTCAAGTTGACGGTCCCGCACCACCCAAAGCCACTGTGGTAAAGGGTAGCGAAAAGTTTGAGGGCTATGTTCCTGTTGCGACAGGTAAACCTGCAGAGTATGATGAAAAATCTCAGATCAGCTTCAATAAAATTGATCGTCTCAATGTGCAATTGACTGAGACAGAAGCAACTCTTGCTGCAACAAAAAAGAAAAAAGAGAGAGTTCTAATTGAGAAAGAGATTGAAACAATTCAGAACGATTTAGAAGTGGCACAACTTGAATCTGAATATTTTGAAAAGGCTGAACCAAAAATTATTGGAGTTGAACCTCTTATACTTCAATTAGAATCTGGTGACCCAACTCCAAGTCAGGTGCAGATGAATGAGGCACAAAAACTCGAAAATGACGCAGTTCTATTAACAGATGCAGCGCGCATAACACGAGAATCTGCTAACGCAATTAAGAAAAAGAAAAAAAGAATACCTGCTCAAGCCGAGGCACGTAAAGCAGAACAATTAGCTCTCTTAAAAAGGAAAGAAGCCGATTTAGCGTCTCAACTTGCAAATGAAATGTCAACTATCGAGGCAAAGGCAATTGCGACTAACTTTATTATACCCGCTGGTCTAGAAGTGACGCTGCCAGTGGTAAATACAAAGCTCAATCCAACTGAAAGCTCAGATGTTGCCGCCACGGAACAATTTCAGGAGTATAATATTGAAAAACGTAAAGCCGATTCATTGCGTTTCATGTCAGCAAGATTAATATCCGCAGAAAACCAACTCAATTTAAAAGCACAAAACCTAATGCTCGCAACTTCACTTGAACCAGAAGTTAGGTTGAAAACAAATGCTAAGGCATATGTCTTCTATGACCGAGCCGATAGTTTGAGCTCGGCTGCGGCCAGATTAAATAGACAAGCTGCACTAATAGAAAATGATGCCAATCAGATTCTTTTGCAAAACCCAGAAGAAGTTTATAATAGCATTCTTGCCTATTATAATTCAGACACAAATCAGTCCCGTCTTGCAGAAACCAGTCCTGATGAAATTCAAGACCTGACTGGGGACCTAGACCAAGACCTTAATAGTGAAGGGCAATCAAATGATGTTGTCGATAATGGTGAGGATCAGTTTGATTTAACTCCACCTACACAAGCAAACAAAACTGCAGCAGTTCGACCTGATGTCCTCACTAATACAATCTTTGAGGCGAGTCCAACAGCGCGTTCATTTTATGATTCTTCTACCCCAATTCCTATAAATCCACCAATGCCTTCAGGCCTTATTTACAAGGTACAAATAGGTGCTTTTCGAAATGCTATAAAACAAGATGCGTTTAAAGGAATAAAGCCAATTACTGGCGAGTCCACTGGCACTGGACTAACAAGATATTCGGCAGGAGAATTCACCAATTTTGCAGAGGCCAATTTTGCCAGAGATGAAATTAGGGGTATCGGATATCGCGATGCTTTTGTTGTTGCATATCGAAATGGGAAAAGGGTTGGTTCTGGCGCCACTTCAAATACAAGCGTTAGCTCAGGTGGTTCAAATACAGGTCAAGGATCGAACAATACCGGTAGTGCTTCATCTTCAAGTAGCTTACAAGCAAACAGCATTATAAAACAAGGAAGTTTGGTTGTAAATAATGTAGCAAACCAACCTGGTACATTTTATACAGTCCAGGTCGGGGTATTTAGCAAGCCAGTAAAATCTAGTGACATATATAACATCACACCGCTAAATCAGGAGAACCTATCAAATGGTACTTACCGGTATACAACCGGTATTTTTAAAAGTGAACCTACTGCTGATCAAGCAAAGAATGAAATACGAGGACTTGGAATACCAGATGCCTTCGTAACCGCTTACAAGAGTGGATCAAGGGTTACTGTGGATCAAGCACGGCAAGATCTTGGATCTAGTATTAGCAATTCTTCACCATCAAATCCAGTAGAATTCACAATATTTTTGGGTCAATTCACGGGTGAAGTGCCTTTAGCCCAAGCCACCATGATTCTAGGTCTTAGTTCGTCTGGTGTAGATAAAATAAAGAATGGTGATGGCTCTAACAGCTATTATTATGGCTCATTCGAGACTAAACAAGAAGCTCAAGATGAAGCCTCAAAATTGGCAAGCCAAGGCTTGAGCCAAGCACGGGCCCAATCCAAATAATGTCGCTTGCATAGTCTAACTTTGTAAAATGGAGTTAGTGAATATTCAACAAGATTACGAAACGGACGAAGCAGTCCAATTGGAAGTCGAAAATGACGAGGCATTTGTCCTTATGCTTTACAATGATGATGTAAACACATTTGATCACGTCATAGATTCTCTTGTTGAAATTTGTGATCATGAAATGAATCAAGCTGAGCAGTGTGCTTTCATCGTTCACACAAAAGGAAAATGCGATGTAAAGCGAGGTCATTTTAAAAATCTCGAAAAGATGTGCACCAAACTTCTCAATCGCAAACTATCTGCATCTATAGAAAAATGAAATACTTCATTAGACTTACACTTCTTATCTTTCTAATCAGTTGTTCTAAGGTTCCAATTACAGGTCGAAGACAGTTAAACACGCTCCCTGAAAGTCAGTTGATGGCTATGAGCCTTAGTGAGTATAAAAGTTTTCTTAGTGAAAACGAAGCTGTCTCCTCCTCGGGTTCAGATGATGCAGCCATGGTAAAAAGAGTGGGTAACAAAATCGCTGTTGCGGTGGAATCATACCTCAAAAAACACGGACAAGGCAAACGGGTTAAGGACTTTAGTTGGGAATTCAATCTTGTTAAGGATGAAACTATTAATGCTTGGTGTATGCCGGGTGGAAAAGTTGTATTCTATACGGGTATTTTGCCCATTACGCAGGATGAAAAGGGACTAGCTGTTGTAATGTGTCATGAAATTGCACATGCAATTGCACGTCATGGAAACGAGCGAATGAGTCAGGGCTTGGCCCTTCAAGGTGGCGGTATCGCTCTCAGTGTGGCGCTATCTGATAAACCACAAATGACACAGGCATTATTCCAACAAGCCTATGGATTCGGAAGTCAAGTGGGAATGCTTAAGTACTCGAGGATGCACGAAACTGAATCAGACAAAATGGGACTTGTATTTATGGCGGTGGCAAGTTATGATCCACGCGAAGCTCCGAAATTCTGGGAGCGGATGGCTGCTAAAGGAGGTCAAAAGCCGCCTGAGTTTTTAAGTACGCATCCGCATGATGATACTCGAATTAAGGGCTTGAATGAATTCATGCCAGAAGCGCTTAAACACTACAAACCAAGCTAATGACTCTAACCATCGTTATCTTGCTTCTTCTGACGGCTATTGCATTAATTCTAGTTGAGATATTTTTAATCCCAGGTGTTGGTATACCAGGGTTATTAGGATTAGTTCTGCTTTGCATATCTCTATTCTCTGCTTATAGTATAGACACAACAACAGGTCATCTAACCCTCGCAGCATCTGTGATTGCGTCTGGAGGTCTTATGGCTCTTGCATTTCGAGCAAAAACTTGGACTAAAATGAGCGTCCAAAATGAAATTACCTCGAGGGTAATTATTGATACCTCGAAGCTAGAAATTGGTCAAGAAGGAAAAACCCAAACACGATTAAACCCAATAGGTAATGTGCTTTTTGGTGATCAACAAATAGAAGCTCGATCTAAAGGGGAGTTTATTGACGATCATACTACAGTTGAAATCGTTAACATTGAAGGGAACAAAATCACGGTAAAACCAAAAATCAACTAATTATGTTAGAAGGCGTTGGACTCTTAGTAGTCATTGTAATTGTATCCATTATCGGATTGTGGTTTCTGTTCTATTTCATCCCAGTTGGACTCTGGTTTCAAGCAGTGCTAACCAACACCAGAGTTTCTCTATTACAATTGATCTTTATGCGCTGGAGACGAGTTCCACCAGCCATTATTGTAAACGCCATGATTGCAGCAAAAAAAGCAGGAATTGTAATAAGTGCTGATATGCTAGAGGCACACTTTTTAGCAGGTGGACACATTCAAAATGTAATCAGTGCATTAATATCTGCTGACAAAGCCAACATACCACTCGATTTCAATATGGCCACGGCAATTGATCTTGCGGGTAGAGATGTGTTTGAAGCCGTTACTATGTCTGTAAATCCTAAAGTGATTGATACTCCTCCAGTTACTGCAGTAGCTAAAGATGGCATTCAACTCATTGCAAAGGCCCGTGTTACAGTTAGGGCCAACATCAAACAATTAGTTGGAGGTGCTGGTGAGGACACCATACTGGCGAGAGTTGGAGAAGGTATCGTGACAAGTATTGGTTCTGCTGAAAGTCATAAATCAGTGCTTGAAAATCCCGATTCAATATCTAAGGTGGTATTGGGTCGCGGACTGGATTCTGGTACTGCTTTTGAAATCCTTTCAATTGACATTGCCGATATCGACATTGGAAAGAATATTGGAGCTGAACTACAAATCGATCAAGCAGAGGCCGATAAAAATATTGCCCAAGCAAAAGCAGAAGAGCGCAGAGCAATGGCAATTGCGGTAGAGCAAGAGATGAAAGCGAAAGCTCAGGAGGCACGTGCTAACGTGATTCAAGCCGAGGCTGAAATTCCAATGGCGATGGCAGAAGCTTTTAGGAGCGGGAATCTCGGTGTGATGGACTATTACAAGCTGCGAAACATACAAGCAGATACTGATATGAGAGATTCCATAAGCAAACCGGCCGACAAGCCGCGAGGAGACAGTAACAAGAAAAAATAGTTGAGAAGCCTTGGTTCATATTTTGAATCAAGGCTTTTTCTTTATTGGCAGGAGTAAATTATTGCTCCAAAATCCTCCACTTTCAAGGAGGCACCGCCTATTAATCCTCCATCCACATCTGGCTGAGAAAGTAACTCATTCGCATTTGAAGGTTTTATACTACCGCCATAAAGTATACGTATTGAGTTAGCAATTTCAGCACCATATTTGCTATGAATTAGCTCTCTAATAAAAGCGTGCATGTCCTGCGCTTGTTCTGGGCTAGCAGTTTTACCTGTCCCAATAGCCCAAACAGGCTCATAAGCAATTACAACTTTAGAAAACTGTTCTTCACTCAATTCGAATATCGTACCGTCCAACTGATTATCTATAACAAATGTGTGGTTGCCAGATTCACGATCTTCAAGACTTTCCCCACAACAAAATACCGGTGTAACTCCATTTTCAAGAAGTCGTTCAACTTTCTCACTCAAAACATCATTGCTTTCATAGTGGTATTCTCTGCGTTCGGAGTGTCCTACCAAGCAATAACTCGATCCTAAAGACCTTATCATCGATGCCGATATCTCACCTGTATATGCTCCGGCATTCATTGCTGAGCAGTCTTGAGCTCCAACACCTATGGATGATTCCTTATCGCTTGCCAATTCAAAGAAATGCCGCAGATATATGCTTGGAGGAAAAACAGCTAAATCCGCATTCAAAGCATTTGACTTTTCGAATTGAATCAAGTTGGTGAAAAAGGTCATCGCCTCATTCCATTCGAGATTCATTTTCCAGTTTCCGGCAATAAGTTTTTTACGCATTCTGCAATGATACTCAGCTTTGCTTTAGTTCAAGTATTCAGCCTTTATTTCATCATAGCTCGGCAGATCGTTGAAGTGCCACTTCGCGAGTACTGTTCCCTTGTTGAGTAAAACTAATCCAGGATTCGCGCGAATAATCGTTTTCAACATGGTCCCATCAGCTGTCAAATAATCATACATCACTTGATGCTCATGTAGGAAAGGCTCTATTTGGGAGTAAGTATTAGCCGCTAGTCCATAAACATATGGACCGCCATCATTCATTGCATCCTCGTTCAACTTGTTCAAGTGAATTTGAATATCAGTATCCGTTTTCATTAAATTATAACTCACAATTAAAAACATATATTCCTCACCCAATATATCGTCAGTCCAATCCATTGTATCCGAGTCTTCTAGAATAAAATCATGAATTGGCGGTTCGCAACCCTTTGAGATTAATTCAGTTTCCCTATCCACAAATTCTGCACCTTCTATATTCCACGGTGCCTGCTCAGTTGTATACTCTCCTACTTCACCATTCACTTTATAATACCAAGTATCCTCATATACATCTTGAGGCGCATCTGGTGGGCATTCCTTCAATTCTACAATGTTATTACCGACCCTGTATGGCCTAAAGTCCTTAATTGGCAGATGATTTATACAATAAACGCAAAACCATGTTGTGATTATTGTAGCGACTCCAGCCATTACCCAGTCTTTCGAATCGTGTTTCATGAATTGCTTTATACCCAATAAAACAGCAAACGAAACCGATGAGAACCAAATTGGGAAGGCCCATCCTACCACACCGACTGAAAAACCTACAATCGCGAGCATGGCAATACCTAGATTGATCCCATCTGTTTTCAAATCACCAATCATATTCGTTTTTCGCTTCACGAAGATGATGACAGTAAGCACCATAAGGACTAAGTCTTTAAGAAACGATTCCAAAGGATCTAGTTTTATGGCATCTCCAAAACAACCGCAGTCTTTCATGTAGCTGTAATCTTCACGAATAACAAATCCAAGTAAGCCTTCAATGCTATGGGTCAGCGCTGATTCGTTATTGTCAAAAAGCCAGTTGGCCACTGCGGTGTATCCAGTTAAAAATGTAAAAAAGACCATCAATCCGAGTAATGACCATGCGGCAAGCTTCATGCGTGCTCCAAAAAGGATTGCTATTCCTAATACGATTTCCGCAACGCATGCAATCACTGCCAATTCTAATGCCATAGAATCTAGCCAAGGCATGTCGAAAACTCCTGGCGCGAAATAATCATTGAGCTTATATGAAAATCCGATTGGATCATTTGCCTTAATAAGGCCGCTGACGATAAACAGAGATCCGACAAACAATCGAGAAATGCGTAAAAGCATAAGTATATTTTTTGGTTTCCAGTTGCAAAGGTAATGGTGGCTAAAATCTCTTCAAAGTCATTAACAGTGGTTTAACGTCAAAACAAATGAACAAACTCTAGACCGCTGAATGAATATCCTTATTTTCTTTGAACCATGACCACTCCCGAAATTCTTGATCGACTTTATGCTTTGGCTAATGATGATAAGGTGATTTTTAAAAAGGAAAAATTTGCAATTGAAGCCAAGAACTCGCTTTGAGTTTATCACAGTGACTTAAAAGTGTTGGCAAAAGAAATTGGAATGAACAGTGCGCAAGGCAAAATGCTCTTGGCCACCCTTATTCCAGTTTGCGCGGGGCTAAGACTTGCAAAATTCAACGTCAAAGACTCAGGAAAAATGGGTTTTGTTGGAATGCCATCATCTGCATCAGCACTTATGGTAATTTCTATTCCTTTCCTTGGAGAGGATTGGTTTTCAATTGCGGGAGATTGGACGCGATATTTTGTTCCAATAATATTCTCATTGTTAATGGTTAGCAATCTCCCAATGTTCAGCCTTAAGGGACTGAATTTAGGTTGGAAGCCAAATATTTATCCGATTATATATGCTGTAACCCTATTACCCGCCATTTTCTTTCTTGGATGGATGGCACGCCCCTTCTCCATTATTTGGTACTTGGCTCTCTCTTTTCTATCTGGTATCCAGTACAAGGTTACAAACCGATCCTAGGATCAATTTGTCTTGCCAATGCCAGCCATTTATCCGACTCGGCTTTATTATTCAAATTCTGAAAAGACAGCGCAATGAAATAATAATTTGGAGCATAGTTCGGATCAATTTCAATGGCAACCTTAAACCATTTTATCGCCTCCTCATACTGTTGTAATGTTCCATAGCAGCTCCCTAAATTGCCCGCAGGATCTCGAAAGTTGGGATTAATCTCAAGCGATCGCTTAAAGTATGGTATCGCCTCCTCTTGTTTATTTTGAGAAAACAGAACTACGCCTACGTTATTGATGGTAGTGTAATGATTGGGATTCAACTTCAGTGCTTTTTCGTTGTACACCATTGCTCTATCGTACCGTTTTAATCCTTGGTAAGCGAGCCCCAGCTCGCCCAAGGCATCCGTAAATTCAGGGTAAATCTCCACGGACTCTTCTAATTCAGCTATCGCTTGATTGTACCACTTAACCTTCTCTCGATCATCAGTGACTTCAATTCCCTTCATGTTCATAGCCCTTCCTAATCGAAAGTGAGTTCGTGTGCTATTTGGAGCACTCTTTACATCAGCAGTATACAGCGTCATTTCATCCTTCCACTCTGCAGATCGGCTCATGGTTTTTGAAGTATACATGATGATCAATATTCCTAAAAAGGCCAAGGATAGTGTCGCTGAACTTGGATCAAAAACTTCCTTCTTACCCCGTCCTTGTCTCCATAACAAATAACCCAAAATGATGCAAAGACCAATCGATGGCATAAATAAGAGTCGTTCACCAAAATGAGTCCCTATCAAGACAAACAAGTTAGAATAAAGCGAAAAGGTTATTAAGAAGAAGAGGATTGCAAAAGACAAAATCGGCTGAGATTTCCACCACTTCCAAACAAGAAAAGCCAAAGACATCACGGTCAGCAATCCTAACCAGAAAGTTGGAGCGCCTAAACCCACAATTTCGATTTGGCTAATGCTATAATCATGACTCAAGGTGGCTGGGTAGATGAGCTTAACAACATAAAGGAAAGCTATGCTGATTGCACTGACAATTCTGTCCAAGCCATTTACTGAAACCAAAACATTATCCAACACGGGGGTTTCTTCAGAACCAAATATTCCTCCAATGGCCCGAAAACGTAGGACGAGATATGCCGCCAAGGGCAAAACAAAACCAACGGTTTGAACAAAGACAGATTTAAAAGTAACCTTTCTGAAGGAGAGCAACATAATTGGTATAATCGGGATTAAAAGCATGGCTCCTTCTTTTGAAACGAGAGCCAAAAAAAAGCTAATCAATCCCGGCACTAACCAGATTAGGTTTTGCGAGTCTGCAGTCTTTAAAACGAAAATCAGGGCAGCCAAGCCGAACAATAAAGACAGGATTTCATCCACACTTTTAATATTAGCAACCACCTCTGTGTGTATCGGATGTGCCGCAAAAATCATGGAAATAAAAAGAGCCAACCACTGATCTTTGTCTATATACATTAGCCTCAGCCATAAAAACAAAAGGGAGCAACACAAGCCATAGAGCAATACACTAATAGCATGTGCGAACCCAGCATCTTTGGGCTTTAACTCTGTTTGCAGGGCAAATAGTGTCAATGAAAGTGGACGATAGAGGCTTCCCTTTTCCGCTAAAAAACCTTCTCTATATTCAGATGTCCAAATCTCTCCTATTCCCTCAGCACCCTGCTGTACAATCCTGTTTCGAGAGATTACATCCTCATCGTCCAATACATACCCATGATTGAACGAATTTGCATAAAGCAAGATACCCAGAACACCCGGCGCTACTATGAAAAGAATGTTTTTCAAAGAGATTTTCATACAGTGTTATGCCAACCTTATTAGTGCGAAAAGAGCGTAATTCATCATGTCTAAATAGTTGGCATCTAAACCCTCAGAAATGAGGGTTTTCCCATCATTATCTTCAATTTGTCTCGTTCTCAGAATCTTCATCAAAATGAGGTCAGTTAATGAGCTAACGCGCATATCGCGCCAAGCTTCACCATAGTCCGTATTTTTTTTAATCATTAACTCACGAGCTAATTTTGCCTTTTCATTATAGAGCATTTCCGCCTTTTCAAAAGCTAAATCTTGCTCATCTGAAGCACCCATTTCTAACTGCAATTGCGCCATTATGCAATAATTCACAATGCCAACATATTCATCTGCTACTCCTTCGCCTACTTTATTCTCTCCTGTTTCTTCGATTGTTCTAATCCTCTGTGCCTTGATAAATATTTGATCAGTCAAGGACGTGGGGCGAAGAATACGCCAAGCCGTACCATAATCTTTGGTCTTTTTCAAGAAAATTTCTTGGCACTTTTCAAGTGCATCATCGTATTGTGCAAGGGTTTGTTCCATCTATATTCGCGGACTATGCGTGAGCCGCAAAATAAAACTTTCCCTATCAAATTGACCTTGAATTGTGGTGGTAAGTTGCTGGATTTATCCACGCCCAAAGTCATGGCAATTCTAAATGTCACCCCAGACTCATTTTATGACGGAGGTAAGACTTCAGATATAGGGCAAGTGATTTCTCAGGCCGAAAAGCATATAAATGATGGTGCGGACATCATTGATATTGGAGCAGTTAGCACAAGACCAAAGTCTGACATGGTTCCTGTCAGTGAGGAATTAAATCGACTTATTCCAACTATCAAACAGATAAAAGACCATTTTCCAGATGTCATTATTTCCGCTGACACATTTAGAGCGTCAGTAGCTATAGAGGCTGCAAAAGCAGGTGCTACCATAATTAATGATATCAGTGGTGGAACTATGGATTCCAAAATGTTTCAAGCCGTAATCGATTTGCAATTGCCATATGTCCTGATGCACATTAAAGGAACTCCGCAAACAATGCAAGACAACCCTGCTTACGATTCCGTGGTGGACGAAGTATTCAAGTTCTTTCTAGATAAGAGTTCTCAGCTAAAAACAATGGGGGCAAAAGATATTATGCTTGACTTGGGATTTGGGTTTGGGAAAACTCTAGAGCACAACTACGAATTGCTCAATGGAATGCAGAAGTATAAGAATTTAGAACTTCCAATACTAGCTGGACTGAGTCGTAAAAGCATGATTAACAAAGTGCTGGGAACAAAAGCATCTGAAGCACTCAATGGTACAACTGCCTTAAATATGATTGCCCTTCAAAATGGGGCGCGATTACTAAGAGTTCATGATGTGAAGCACGCTGTAGAATGCATCAAACTAGCAGGTCAAATTCATTTGACCTCGTAAGGAAAAGATTGTGAGTGCATCACACCATTGTAAACAGGGGCTAATCTTTTTGGTATGTACTTTTCTGAATCCTTCGCCATTGGCATCTTACGAAAAAGTGTTTGCTTAACCTTTTCGTCATATAAATTCAAATAAAGCACTTGTGAGAAAGCAACTTTCGAGTTTTCGTAATAAGTAAAGAGAAACAATTCCTTCAAATCATAAAAAGAGGCAAAATCCATAATAGCCGGATGCAATTGTCTGGCGCTAAATTCTATTTCATTTGTTCCTATAGTAAATCGAAACATCGAGTTTAATCCTTTAAGCTCAGTTGCCGCTGTGGAATCAATTATGGAACGATCCTCTATTGAGATTACGTCAATACTTTCATAATCCTCCTCCATTTTACTCTTAAGTATTTGCCAATCTGAACTTTCAAATGCTTCTTGGTAGTCCATGTCTAATGTGTAACGATCTATCTCTAAAAGAATAGGTATGCAAGCCGCCCGATATAAAGGATACTTACCTGGATCTTGTAGATGTTTGCCGTAGGCTTGATAAGAACCTCCTGAATTGATGTATGTATTAAGATCATTGTCATCAAGGTCATTATTCAGCAACTTCTTTCTAAACGATACTTCTAATTCGGAAATTGGATTCAATTTCATGGCCTAAATTAAGTCGGAGTTCATCCATAGAGTGCACATCTGCCAGCATGCCAACGGTAACCAAAACGAGCCCACCTTCCGTTGCAAATGCATTGGTGGCCGGGTCATTCACAATAATTACTGAGTATTCGCGGTTGAAAGATGAATAAGGCGCAATATCCCTAACTATAGAATTCAATGCTGTTTCCCAATCTGTCCAGCCATAAACTATGCCGGTATCCTTGGCGAGCTGCTTCGGAATTTTCGAAATTTCATTTGCGTAATCCATTTGATAATTAGTATGACCCAAATCCTGAATATCCGCCAATACATTGCGCTTCAACTGTTCTGTATCATAAAAATATGATGGCATTGATGTATCGATTGAACTTACCTCACCCTTATCCTCCCAGTCCCACTGAGCTTGAACTGCAAATGGCAGAAGCAGGGATACAACAAAAACGCAACGACAAAAGCGGGAATTCATGGCTGCAAAATAAAACACGAAGATTACCCATAGGCAACAAGGGATACGAAAAGTCAAAAAGCTTCGACTTACTGGGGTTCAATTTGTAAAGACTATGCAATCAAATTCTAACTTTGGCCGCTCCTAAAGCAAATCCTATGGCTGTTTATTTAGATTTTGAGAAACCAATTGAAGAACTTGTTGAGCAACTTGACAAGCTCGAACAGGTAAAAGAGAAGAGTAAACTAAAATCTCTTGAGGCCATAAAAGAATTAGAACAAAAGGTAGCTGCTACTCGAAAAGAGATCTACAAAAACCTAACTCCTTGGCAAAAGGTACAGGTTAGCCGTCATCCCGAAAGACCCTATACGCTGGCGCACATTGAAGCCATAACTGGGGGCGATTTCATTGAACTGCATGGTGACCGGGGCGTACGTGATGACAAGGCAATGGCAGGTGGACTGGGAAGCATTGATGGTAAGACCTTCATGTTCGTTGGTCAGCAAAAAGGAATAAACACAAAAATGCGCCAGTATCGAAACTTCGGAATGGCGAATCCCGAGGGATATAGAAAGGCATTGCGCTTGATGCGAATGGCTGAAAAATTCAACAAACCAATTGTTTGTTTTATTGATACTCCTGGCGCGTTTCCTGGTTTAGAAGCAGAAGAACGTGGACAAGGCGAGGCAATTGCTAGAAACATCTTTGAAATGTTCAATCTTAAAGTTCCAGTCATAGCTATTGTTATTGGCGAAGGAGCTTCTGGAGGGGCATTGGGAATAGGTGTAGCGGATAAAGTTTTGATGATGCAATACACATGGTATTCGGTTATTTCACCAGAATCGTGTTCATCTATTCTTTGGCGAAGTTGGGATTTCAAGGAGCAGGCTGCTGATGCACTAAAACTCACTTCAGATGATATGCTGAAGAATGGCCTCATCGATGGTATCATAGCTGAGCCTTTGGGTGGAGCTCATACAAATCCCTTAGAGGCGTTTGAAAACGTAAAGAAGGAGATTCTTATACAATATGATTCTCTTAAGCGCACAAGGCCAGAATTGCGCACCAAAGCCAGAATTGAAAAATTCAGCAACATGGGTGTTTTTGTGGAAGGATAGTTCCGACTAAAAGACCACATCTCGTTTTCATGAATTCAGGAAAGAGGACTACATATATTCGCATCAATGAGTCTTACTTGGAAGAAATACCAACTCCAATTCAAACAACCTAGTGGTACGTCACGCGGTATTTTAAAAACTAAAGATTCATGGTTTTTAATGGACGGTGGGATGAATCCATTCATTGGTGAATGCAGCATTATTGAAGGTTTAAGCCCAGATCCCGTGCATGAAATTGAAGACAAACTCGATGAGCTTTGTTCAACTAATGATATGAGTACGTTAGACCTTGGTCAATTCCCATCTATTCGATTTGCACTTGAGATGATTGAGCTGGACAAGACACGAAGGGATCAGTCAAAATCAAATGACTTCCAACTCGGTAAAAAAGGCATTCCCATAAACGGATTAGTCTGGATGGGTGAAGTGGACTTCATGAAAAAACAAATCAGAGATAAAGTCGCCTCTGGATTCAGTTGTATAAAAATCAAAATTGGAGCGATAGATTTCAATTCCGAAATAGCGTTATTAAAATGGATTCGAAGTGAATACAGCGAGCAAGAACTTGAATTGAGGGTTGATGCCAATGGCGCTTTTTCTCCTTCTGATGCATTGCAAAAACTACATCGTTTAAGCGAGTTTAGACTTCACTCGATTGAGCAACCTATAGCAACCAATCAATGGGAAGAAATGGCGCGTTTATGTTCACTATCACCTATTACAATTGCGCTTGACGAAGAATTGATAGGATTGAATGAAGATCAAATGTTTAAAATGATGGACGTCATCAAACCGCAATATGTAATTCTTAAACCAAGTCTCTTAGGTGGGCTAGAAATGAGTGACAAAATCATTCAAATGGCAGAAAAGAAAAATATTGGCTGGTGGCTTACATCTGCCCTTGAAAGTAACGTAGGTCTTGATACCATTGCGCAATACGCTTATCAAAAAAACGTTAGTATGCCACAAGGACTCGGTACTGGTGGATTATACACCAACAATCTCGATTCTCCTTTATATATTCAAGGCCAATTTTTGTTTATGCACCCCGAACACAAATGGAACTTAAACCCTTTACTATCATGAGCGATTGGAGGGATTTCAAGTCATTAAGTATTAATGGAACCAAACGTTCTTTGCAAGGATGGCGAGCCTATGCTCAACAGCAATTGCAAGAAGGTTATGGTATAGGTAATCTGGAAGAGATTCTGGAATTTGTAGTGGATTGGAGTAATCGTAAGGAATGGGTTGAGGCCCGTACCTCAGGCAGTACTGGTCGTCCTAAAAATATTAAAATCAAAAAAGAGCAAATCTTAACCAGTGCTGAGCGTACGCTCAATAGTTTAAATCTGAAAGCTGGAGACAGCGCTTTGCTTTGCTTGCCAAACCGGTTTATCGGGGGTAAAATGATGATAGCGCGAACCATCATTGGTGATCTAGATTTATATATCACTGATAATACTGCCAAACCAGAATTACCATCTGGAATAAATATGAGTTTTGCGGCAGTTGTTCCTTATCAAATGAGTTCTATTTCAAAAGATGTAGAAGCAACTGCCCGATGGCAAAAAGTTGAGAAAATCATTATCGGTGGTGGTCATGTAGACAATACTCTGGAGGCGAAACTAAGAGAATGGCCAAATGAGATTTATGAGTCTTTTGGTATGACAGAGACGATATCGCATGTTGCCTTAAGAAGAATTAGCGGAACAAAGGAGCGTGAACCCTTTAAAATTTTAGAAACCATTGATGTGGAGTTAGATGAACGAGGCTGTCTTGTGATTTATTCCGAAGCTTTACCAACTAACCCTACTGTTACTAATGACATTGTGACCATGGTCGATGAGCGTTCTTTCCATTGGATGGGCCGCGCAGATAACCTCATCAATAGCGGAGGAGTTAAAATCATTCCCGAAGTTTTGGAAAAAATCATCAAGCCCATGTTTAATACACGCTTTTTCATTGCAGGGTTGAAGGATGAGGATTTAGGCGAGCGAGTGGCATTGGTGTTAGAAAGTCAACCTCTTATGGAAGGAGACGAAGCTGAAATCATGAACGACATGCGGAATCATTTGAGTAAATATGAGGTGCCAAAAGAAGTTTGCTACGTGGATGAATTCGTAGAAACAGAGAACGGCAAGATTAACCGAAAAAAGACGGTGAAGCTTATTGTTCAAAACGTGTAGTGTTTCAAGCTTTTTCTTTGAATTTTATTTTCTGTAAAAAGAAAGCTTTCTCTCAGGTTAGGCATTAATAATCTTGAGAAATCAGGGCCACTCTAACAATTTGAGAACAATGCAAAAAGATTCGTGAATAACGACTCAACTTTGTGTGATTCTTAATAAAAGATCGCAAAAGCAATTTCTCAATCACGTTTTAAAAGATGATTAATATATTGTGCTGCGAAAAAATTTCAACTTGAATACGTGGCAACGGATTACTCTAGGTGCGTTATCTACTTTTAAAACTGAATATAATGATGAAAATTCAAAAACTTATACTACTCGCCACAATTGCTATAACCACTGCTGCATTTACTTCGGATGCAACACTAAAAGGCAAGCCTGAAGCAAATGAAATAATTGGATTATGGATGCCGAGTGAGGGCACTTCCTACATCAAGATTTTCAAAGAAAAAGGCAAGGATAAATACCACGGAAAAGTGGTCTGGCTGAAGGAGCCAAATGATGAAGAAGGTAATCCGAAAAAATGTCCAAAAGGGGACCTCGTCCTAAATATGATCAACCTTAGAAATTTCATTTTTGAAGACGATGAATGGACGGATGGAACGATTTACGATCCTAAATCTGGAAACACATATTACTGTACAATCGAGATGGCGAATAAGAATAAGTTAGAAGTTAGAGGCTCTCTCGATCCTTTTGGCCTTGTAGGACGATCGGATACCTGGGTTAGGATGAAAACCAACTAATCAATTCAAATTAGTCAAGCTATGTATTTATTGAGAGTTCTCCTACTTATTGCAGTATTTATACCCTTTACACTCGTTGCACAAGACGATCCGCCAATTGAGGAGGAGGAGGATGAAACCTCCATTGACTATTCCAACATGGTCCAAACGACTAAAAACAAAGCGTTCTGTTCGTCAAGGATACTTGGGCAGGCTCCAATTAAATTGGCGTTTGTAGGCTATGATTTTCAAACAGGACATTCTTTGGAAGCACAGCCATTTATCGCAGGAGGCGCGCAGTCTGAGCAGAGTATTACCAATGCGCACGGAGCGCGATTAGGATTGAGCTACCCAGTCATTTCCAAGAACTATTTCTTACTCAATCTTGGTTTTAATTATGCTAAAACAAGGTATTCTTTCCATTCCGCGCAAAACGCATCAAGCAACCCGCTCAATCAATCGTTGGCTAATAATGGATTGCGCACTATGGGGCTGACTGCAACAGCATTCAAACCTTTGAACAGCAAGCATTATCTAATCGTTCAACTTGGCGCAAATCTTAATGGCGACTATTCTTTTACAAATTTCCAAAGCTTCAGCTATACGCGTTATACAGCTGCAGCTATTTATGGAATCAAAGCAAACGACAGGAAAATTTGGGGATTTGGAATAAGCAGAACATACCTAGGCGGTGCTCTAAATTATGTACCCGTGTATTATATGTTATACACGGCTAAGAGCAAAAAATGGGGTCTAGAAATGTTGCTGCCAGCAAGGTTCAACTATCGCAGAAACATTAACGAAAAGAACCTTTTACTTGTAGGTTGGGAAGTAGAAGGAAACACTTTTAGAATTAATAATGATGGAAATGTTTACGGTCTACTATACAATAACATCGAGTTGCGCAGAGCAGAATTAAGATTGAGAGCATCTTGGGAACACGCCTTAACTTCTCAAATCTGGTTATCGATGCAAGCTGGGTATAGATACAATTGGTCTTTTGATGCAGATCGCGGAGACTTCTACCGTCCTTTTGGAGATGACACTCCTTATCTGGTAGAAACTACATTGACCAATCCTGCTTACTTTAACATATCGATTAACTGGGTAAGCCCATAGCAGTTTATGGAAAAAGGAATGGATTAGCCCTTGCGCCTCGATTGCTCTTTCAAGATCATACTGAATTCCTTGCCCATCTGACCGGCAATAGCAGTATTTTCCTTAGCCCTTCTAATTAGATATGGTAGAGTGAACTTAACTGGCCCGTAAGGCAAGTACTTGCTTACATTATATCCTGACGCAGCCAAATTGAAGCTCATGTAGTCGCTCATTCCATAGAGCTGACTGAAATAGATATTTGGATGATCGTTTTGCAGACCTTTCTCCTTCATAAGATTGGCCAAGAACTGGCTACTATATTCATTATGCGTGCCAGCGCAAAACTCCACCCAATCGATATTGTCCACACTTAGTTTAAGAGCAGCATTATATGCTTCATCGGTTGCGTCTTTGTTGGGCTGTATAGGCGTAGCATAACCTTGTTCTTCAGCTCGCTTATTCTCTTTATCCAAGTACGCTCCTCGTACTATCTTCATTCCAATCTTAAAACTCCCAATTCGAGCTTTTTCAATTAAGTCTTGGTAATAAGCTAAGCGATCGTGGCGAAACATTTGAACTGTCTGAAAAACAATGGCTTTGTCCTTATTGAATTTTGCCATCATGGACTCTACCAGTCGGTCAATCGCTGGTTGAATCCAACTCTCTTCAGCATCAACATAAACAGGAACACCCGCGTCAAAATTCGCTTGACAGATGCGTTCTATTCGCTTATGCAACATAGCGCTTAATACACGCTCTGGATCGGTTGAATCAGCACCCGAAGACAATCGCTCGAGAAGCCGATTAGAAGCTATTCCACTCACCTTCATGCAAGTCACAGGTATGTGATCGTTGTCTTTCGCTATGCTTACTATTCGAATTAATTCTTGCTCTGTTTTAGCAAATTCAGTTTCCGATTCTTGTCCTTCGACTGAGTAATCCAGGATTGCCCCAACATTATTTTGGCCCAATTTCTTCACAACTTCCAGCGATTCATCAATGGTCTCACCACCACAAAAAACTCGAAAAACAGTCGGCTTTGCAGCCCAACTAACAGGAAGGCTAATCTTCATGGCTAATTCAGCCAATGAAGTAGAAATACCGTTGAGAATAGGACTATTCATCAATCGAAAAATCCAGTAATTGAATCTTAGGTCACCATCATTCAAGTGCGCGAATGCCTTGGATGTGTCATCAAATTTGACCGGTGGTTCTATTTTTTTAGGCTCCATATCTACTATCAAATATCTAACATCACATCCAGTGTGTTGGTTGACACAGAATGATAATTGGGTCGCGCTTTGGCATAAATCGCTTTTGCCCGCTCTTTGCTTGGATCAGCCTTAATAAGAGCTCCATAAATTGGAGTTAAAAATTTCCTTCTACCCACGCGAATCAAGAAATCCTCAATAGCCTGATTTGCGGAAGCATAATCATTCTCAATAGACAACACGTACCACTCAGCAGCGATTTCGCTATTACCTGTTTTAGTGAAGCCAAAGGTGTTATCCAGAGCAGCAAGATTTTCAATACTAACCTCTTCAGGCATATTTCGCAAGAAATGCAACCATTGATGAGTAGTCCAATTTGCGGTATCAATTACAGCTGTGTTTCCCGCTGAAAGAAAAGAGTCAAGTTGAGCCTCAACCTGAGCAAACAAAGGTGACTCAACAGCAACCACATTAGATGGAATTCCAGCTTCATAAACCCATTGCTTCACCTTCAATTCAGCATACTTTTCATCACTCCCATCCAACAACTGGTCTTTCAGGTTGATCAAAAACTGCTCGGTAGTCATAGTCTTAAAAGCATTGCCCGTGAAGTGATTCTTCAAAAACACATCGAACTTTTCGCGTCCAACATTCTCTTCTAAAGTTCTAAGCAAATAATATCCCTTCTCATAAGCAATATCACTCATACCATCATCTGGATCACGGTTATCCAAATCTAATTTTAACTTGGTATCGTCAGGTGTGTCAGCGAACTCTTCTAAAGTGTGCTGTAAATCTTGCCAGCCAAGGATAGCGAGCATGTTCCTATAATCCTTATCATAGACGTCCTCCATGATTCTGCGCTCGAAATAAACCGTGAACCCTTCATTTAGCCAGAAATCATTCCAAGTACTGTTCGTCACTAAATTTCCACTCCAGCTGTGTGCTAATTCATGCGCAACCAATGCAGTAAGGGACCTATCTCCAGCTAAAATTGTTGGCGTTGCGAAGGTCAATCGAGGGTTTTCCATACCACCAAAAGGAAAGCTAGGAGGTAAGACAATGACATCATATCGCTCCCAAGCATATTTGCCATATAGAGCCTCTGCAGATTCAAGCATCTTTTGCATATCTGCAAATTCGTACGCAGCCGACTCCAATACTGATGGTTCGGCATAAACACCTGTCTCATCTCCTATTGGAGCAAACCTTAAATCTCCCACAGTCAGTGCCATCAAATAACTCGGAATAGGTTGCTTCATTTGGAAATTATACACACCCGTAGAGTCAATTTCAGTTGGATTCGTAGCGCTCATCAAGGCCATTAAATCGTTTGGAACTTTAACTGTAGCCTCATAAGTATATCTGATTCCAGGGCTGTCTTGACATGGCAACCATGTTCTCGCCAAAATAGCTTGCGATTGAGTGAATAAAAATGGATGCTCCTTGCCTGCCGTTTGCTGTGGATTAAGCCACTGCAGAGCCTCGGCACCATCCGTTGTTGCATATTCAATAGACACCTGTTGCGCGCTATCGCTTACTTTCACTTCAAGAGGAACTCCCATAAATTCCCTAGGTGGACCTATCCACCAATTCTTAGAGATAACTCCATCAATCGCAACTTCTTTAATGGTGAGGTTTCTTGTATCGAATATGATACGATTCTCACCCTCTGCCACATCTACGTCATAAGTGGCGCTTCCGCTAATCGACTTTGACTCAAAATCAACTGCGATATCTAGATTCAAATGCGTGACAACGGCCTTATTCGGTTGAGCAAAACTGTGAATAGGCGTGGCATATTTCTGTACTTCCACCACTACTTCCGCTACTTCTTTTGTTTCAGAAGAGCAAGCGGCCAGCAATAAGGCAGAAAAGGCAAAAAGATGTATAGGTGTCAACATAAATATTTTTTGATTTAGCGAAAGTAAGTTTCAGATATATGTAGAATACAGATTGTCTTTGTCTATTAAAAAATCTTCCCTGGATTCAAAATCCCGTTAGGATCAAAAACCTTTTTTATCGACCGCATCAACTCTAGATGTGATTCCGAAAACATGATGTCCATGTAGTCTTTTTGTACCAAGCCAATTCCGTGTTCTCCTGAAATGGTTCCACCAAGTTCTTTTACTTGTGTGAACAATTCCCTTACTCCAACCTTCACTGTTTTATTCCAATCCTCCTCGCACATTTCATCTCGTAATATGTTCACATGTAAGTTGCCATCACCAGCATGTCCGTAGCACACGCTTCTAAAACCATAAAGTTTCCCCACCTGTTTCACTGCTTTCAAAAGTGCTGGTAACTGAAATCTCGGAACAACGGTATCTTCTTCTTTG
>Ga0257120_1000252_pt1 | contig 42445 bp, 39 predicted proteins | sample SI106_10metaG_FD_190153 | JGI IMG/M metagenome (GOLD analysis project Ga0257120, IMG submission 190153) | Marine microbial communities from Saanich Inlet, British Columbia, Canada - SI106_10 | ecosystem: Environmental > Aquatic > Marine > Inlet | place: Canada: British Columbia | collected...
CGACCAACAAGGCAATGTGTTGCCTGAGGTTCATGAGGATGTTCTCAGTGCTCACAGGCCTCCAATGGGAATATCTGAAGCCCAATCTTTGGATAGGCGCATGAAACTAAAGTCCTATTTATTGGGCGCGGAAACAATTCTTGCCGTTTCGGAATCATTTGCGGACATATATAGAAAGAGTGGATTGACAAATTGCGAGGTCTCAAAAAATGGAGTTTCAAGTGGGGTAAAGTGGAAACCAAAGAACACAAAACACTCTGAATCGGTAATTCTGGGTCATTTTGGAGGCATGTCTCGTCACAAAGGATATGACTTGGTAAAAGAAGCAATCAAGGCGCTTAACAGCGACAAAATTGAGCTAATTGTTGTTGATCATTCTAAAGGATCTGATTTCAAGAGAAAAGCTATTTGGTCAAAATGCGAAGTCACTTTTATTGGTCGGCAGCCTCAGGATTCGATGGTTCAATTATACCAGTCTATTGATGTATTACTGGCTCCGTCAATTTGGCCTGAGAGCTATGGTCTCGTAACTCGAGAGGCGACTGCTTGCGGATGCTGGGTTGTGGCTTCGGATATTGGTGGCATTGGTGAGGACGTGGATGAAGGGGTGAATGGACATCGTGTTAAACGTGACTCCGTTGAAGATTTAATACGAGTTTTGGAATTGATTTCAAAAGATCCAATCAAGTATAAAGGACATTCGAAGACTAATTTTTTGAGAAAATCGGATGATCAAGTAGCGGAATTAGTTAATCACCATTATTGCCTATGATAGAGAAGTTGTTTTTAAGCGTTGGTGCAATGAAGGCTGGTACAACATGGTTATATGAGCAGCTAAAAGATCACCCAAATATTGTGTCAACACCAGAAAAGGAGATACACTATTTTGAACATGTTAGTGGCAGTACTAGGCCTATACCTTTTGCCAAACGGAAAGAGCGCATGATTCAAGCTATAGCGGATAAGAACCCATCCTATGTAGCGAATCAAACAGATAGAATCCAGTGGTATTTAAACTATGGGTCTCAGGAATTGATTAATGATGTTTGGTATCAGGACTTGTTTGGCAGAGCCGCTAATGACCCAAGCCTGTATTGTGCTGATTACTCAAACTTATACGCGCTATTACCGCAGAAAGGATGGCAAAGAGTTCGTCAAAACTGCAAGCAACTTAGAGTAGTATATACTCTGCGTGATCCTTTAGCGCGTGTTTGGTCTCATTATAAGTTTCACATGCAGTTTATCGGCAAGGGAGAATCTATTTTAAAGAGTGGAACTGATGGTTTTATTGAGATGATAAGTAAGGATTGGTTCTGGCAACATGCCTGCTACGACCTAGTGCTTGAAAGGCTGAGTAAATTTGTTGAACCGAATGAATTGGGACTCTTTTATTTTGAAGACTTTAGGTCCAAACCACAACAAACAGTGGATAATCTGTGTGCTTTTTTAAGTTTAAACACCTTTGCTTTAAATCGAAAAGCATCCGAACCTGTAAATGTGTCGGGAGACATAAAAATGCCTGAGGAGTGGCAGGCTATAGCAATTGAGAAATTAAAACCAACATTCATGGCGCTGGAAAAAACAGGAATTTTTCACGAAAGCTGGTCTCACATCAAGTAATGTCTAGGTTAAAAAATGCACCGGATTTTTTAGGTGTCGGGATGCAAAAAGCTGGCACGAGCTGGCTTTATGAGCAATTAAGAAACCACCCAGATGCCTGGTTGCCAAAAAGAAAGGAACTCCATTTTTTCGATGCATTGTCAAAGGATGATTGGAATACCAGACGACAAAGGCGAGCATTAAAAAATATTCCTGAATTGACTTCTAAATTAGCTGAAACATCAGCTCAAGATAGAGATCTTTTGATTGAAGAGCTAGAAGAGAACCTACATTTTGCACGCACAATAAATGATCTTGATTGGTATCGAAATTTTTGGGAAAAAGTATCCGATCAAAACAAGTTGATTGGTGAAATAACTCCTGCATACTCTATTCTAAGTAGAGAAACTATTAGGCTTATTCATGATGACTTGGGTGTACAGAAAATAGTTTTAATACTTAGAAATCCTGTTGAGCGCAGCTGGAGTCAGTATAAAATGATGACGGAAAGAAAATCGAACGACCCAGAAACGGTTTACATGAAGGATAAACTGGTGGATCGTGGTCGGGCCAAAACCATTTTAGAGAATTGGGAGTCTATTTTCGATCCTGATCAAATTTTTATTGGGTTCTATGATGACATTAAACTACGTCCTCATTGGTTTTTGGAAGAACTGTGCGGATTTTTAGGTCTTTCTTTCAGTAAAGAGTTATTTCCTAAAGCAGAAACACCAGTGCGCGTTTCAAGAAATGAGGAGTGTCCAAAACATATCTTGGAATATTTTAAATCGGAATATCAAACAGATCTCGATTACCTAGCTAATCGCTTTCAAGGTCATGCGCTGGGCTGGAAGGCTCAATATTCATAGACTCGGTAATAAGCTCAACGTTATTGAATAATTCTAGAGCTTCAAAAAGATGCTCACTTTTCATGTTATCAATTGATAAGCTTTCGGCTTTGTTTTGAGCTAGATCCTCTGTGTGCAGGTATGTCATATCCCCTCCAAAGAAAGTTGTAGCTATTTTTTTGTTGCTTTCATATTGATCTGCCAATATCAAATTAGCAACGTCAAATGGAAGTAGAGTGTATGATTTCTGATCATTCCAATGCTCGGTTGATGCAATAAACGACTTAGTCCATCGCTTAATCGCCTTCCTTCTCTGGCGCTGCGTGTTAAACATTTTGGAAACCAGACGTCCATATAATTCTCCAGCGTATTGAATGGCTCGCAATTGATCTAAACTTGGTTTTGTGTTGGCCTGATATTTTGCTTCGTCAATCCCCACATTGGTCACACCTAAACATTGCATAAAGGAATTAAGAAGACCCTGTTTCGCATCCTCTTCAAATTTTCTAACTATCAGTGAATCATCACCAAATTTCGAGACGATTTTTTGACAAAGCGCCCAGTTATCAATAAAACGTTCATAGGGGAAATCGCGGATGTCTTTTAATCCATTACCACCTTTTATAGCCTCGATAAATAAAGATTCAAATCTTCGATCTGACCGCCTCAAATAGAGTATAAACTTGATGTTATATCCTTGCGCAACTAGTTCGTCAAAATTGACATGCCAGTTTTCAATTTCAGAAATATCTCTAGAAAAGAATTCAGAACTGAGCACTACGGTATTCAATTCAGACCGTTTGATTTTTCGCATCAAGCGAGTCCATTGGTTCTGTCTCTTTTGGTTGTTCTGCTTACCATTAACCCAAAAAGTGAGGCTGTGGTTGCGGTGTTTGAAAGGAACAAAAACACCATGCGTTTCCAATAACTCAGCATTGGCAATCAGATAATCCTGAATTGTAGTTGTACCCGTTTTATGAAGTCCAATATGTACATAAACCGTTTTCATGGATCCAATGATTCTGAATTTGATTGATTTTCTGAATTCATACCAAGCACATTGTTACGATAGAAATGGATCGCTTCTGATGGATCTTCGAAACAAGACACTTTTCCATCATTTATTACAAATACCCGATTGCAATACTTTTTTATGGTTTCCATGTTATGGCTTATAAGCACAACAGTTTTATCCTTTAGAAGCGATTCATTAAAAACCTTATGAGCCTTTTTCTTGAACGCCTCGTCACCTACGCCTCCAAAAAACTCATCCATAAGCAAAAGGTCCGTCTCAACTAATACCGCAACAGCAAATGCCAGTCGCGCTCGCATACCAGTTGAAAAGAATTTAAGCTGAGTATCCGAGAACGATCCTAATTCCGCAAACGCAATGATCTCATCAAATTGCTTTCTAATTTCCTTCAGTGGAACGCCTAGAATCGATGCATTGAGAAGTACATTTTGTCGAGCAGATAATTCAGGGTTAAACCCCATACCTAAACTGAGCCGAATAAAGCTTCCTACTCGATTTACCACCCCACCTTTGTTGGGCTTAATTGCGCCAGAAATCATATGCATTAGGGTGGTTTTTCCGCTTCCATTTTTGCCAATAATTCCCACAAAATCACCGCGGTTTATTTCTATTTGAACGTTATCTAAAACCTTTATTTTTCTTGCCTTTCCCCATCCCAAGGCTTGAGAAATACGCTGGCCAAGGTTTTTACCATGATGATCAAAAACAGTAAATGTTTTTGACACATGTTGAAGAGATACTATGTTGTTTGCATTGGTCATACTCGCTCTACTACTTTAAAACTAAATCGCTTGATCAAGCCAAAACCAATAATTAGAAAAAGAAAACCATAAGCAAAGTCAAGTGCAAAAACAGAAAGATCAATGGTCGAATTATAGAGCAAAACGTTTCTAAGATTCACAAGTATTCCAGTAATTGGGTTCCCGTATAACATAAAAGGATAGGTAGTGTACACGTATGCAGAATCCCATATGATCGGAACCGTCCAGAACCCGAGGAGTAACGAAATATCCCAAACATGTTTGAAATCGGTAAAGTATAAATGAATGGTGGACAGAATCATACTTACACCTACCACAATGAGGAATAAATTGAAAAATAGTGCTATAACCAAAAGTGATGTGAAAGAATACTCAACATCAAACCAAAGGCTTACAATACAATACAGAAAAACATTAAGTGCGAACGAGACTGAAGTACTCAATGCGGAGGCAAAGAAAATATCGGATTTAGCCATGCCGACATTTTGAATCAAATACTTTTTTCCTTTCAATAAAGTCACGCCTTTGTTTGTGTTTTCAGAAAAGTATTGCCAAACAGTTATTCCTAGAAAAAGGTAAAGAATAAACTGTGGGTCTCTATTCCGAAATATGAGATAGGTAAAGGCCAGATAGTAAATTAGAATGCGAAAGAGCGGATTTAAAAAAGCCCAAATCACTCCTAATTTCGAACCATAATATCGCTGATAATACTCGGTTGCAGCAAGCATTCCGATGCGTTCTAAGCGCAGCTTAAGTTTACTATGATTAGTGGTGTCTATCAATTGTCAAAAATCAGTTATTAGGCGTTACGCTTCGCCTGTAAAACTCGGATTTAATAACGTTATAGGCGGCATCTTCGAGTTCGGTATGCTTTTCAATTTGCTCTAGCAATTGATCGGATAGGCTTAAATCATGCGAAGACCTGTTCGTGAAAACTTGTTTTTCAAAGGTTAAGCCAAGCGATCGAGAAATCCAAATGCTCGTTTGTTCAAAATCTTCAACTATGCCAAAAGCCGCAAACCGATCTAAGGTAGCAATGAGCTTTTCTTCGTTAAATTTTTTGGCGTTGAAATCAATCAAATGGGCGTTTGGGTATTCTTTGTTTCTTAATATCCTTAATTGAAGGTTTATAAGGGTTTGCTTGTGCTTGTCATAGATTTCGTCAAAGCTTAAGCTCTTGCAAGTTTTATCGTTTTTCTTTAGGTGTCTCAAATGTGAAATTACCCTATCCTTTGGCCTTCTAAAACAAGTTACAATCTTCATGTCCGACAACCATCTATCTGCCAAAGAAAGTGGATAGTGACCATTAACAAGTTTGAGCCCGGACAATCGATCTTTATTTAGACTATAGATCGAATTAATGTCTGGATAAAGGCCGTCATTGTTTTTTATGTCAGTGATATTGGGAAAAACCTGCTCATCCATAAAGCATAAATCGAACATATGTCGTAATGATGTTCCCGCGGTTTTAGGAATATGCATGAAGAAAACAAGAGGTTGACCTGAGGTTCCATCAAAAATTGTTGGACTTCCTGGAATCTGCCGATTAGTAAGGGATTCAAAAATTTCAATTTTTCGAATCTTATCCTCTGATTTGATCTTGACCGCAAAGCCATGGTTTATTGAGGAACGGTTTTTTTTGATGAGGTTTTTTCTAGGATTATCAGCTACCAATTCGCCTAGAGAAATACCATCAACCAGGCATTCGATACGTATTGAATCGCTTTCACCCTGTATAGCACACCAACCGTGAATGGTATTATTCACATATCGGCCAATTCGTCCTTCAATTGTTTTCTGACTCATCGCAAACTTAGGTCCTCCCTGTCAAGTGTTAAATTTGGATTATAGAAAGGATCATCACCTATCAAATTTCGCCATTTCTTAATTAAATACTTCCCTTCTCTATTTAATCGTTCTAATTTTTCAGGAGTATCCTCGTAACCCCTTGATTTAGATTCGAAGTGATAGAGCTGGGCATATGGCGTATAGATGACGCGCAGTCCATGATCCCTTACTTTCAAGCAATAGTCTACATCATTCAAAGCTATTTTTAGATTCACAGCGTCAAAACCACCCAAAGATTGAAACAAAGCTTTTTTTGTCATAAGGCAGGCTCCAGTTACGGCAGAATACTGCCGAACCAATCCTTGACTAAAGTGCCTACACTCGTCAGCTGGAAAATGCCTGAATAGGTGTCCGGCAAATCCTCCAATTCCTAAGACCACTCCTTGATGTTGCACTGTATTGTCTGAGTATCGAAGGTTTGCCCCGACAACTCCAACTTCAGCGCGTTCAATATGAGCAACCATTTCAGTCAGCCATTCAGGGTTTATGGGTTCCGTATCATTATTTAAGAACAGCAAAAACTCACCCTTTGCGAACTCAGCTGCCGTATTATTTATTTCCGAAAAATTGAATGGTTGTGGGTGGTCAACAATTTGAATCGCGGCATTCGAACTATAACTTTTGATTAGTGAATCGGTTTCTGCCAGTTGGCTTCGATTATTCACTAATAGGATTTCATAATTGTTATAAGCGGTTTTTGATAGAATACTGTCCACACAATTCCTTAGGAACTTGGGTTCATCCCTAAATGGTATAATAATCGAAACAACTTTGTTAGATTTTGGGGATCTCAAAAGTCTATATGCTCCGGCCCATGGACCAAGTGCGACTTCAGCAGAAATCTCATTTCGTACAGCGTAATTTTTAACCGCTTCTTTACCAGCTTGCAGAGCGTACGGTTTTTCGTCATGAGAAAGCGCAGTGCTTCCAGGATATTGGCGCCAGCTGTATAAAACCTTTGGCACGTGAATAAAGTTAGTAGTAAGCTCTATAATTCGGAGCAATAGGTCGTGGTCCTGCGCCCCATCTGTACCAGGAGTCAACCAGTTCACCTTCAAACCAGTCGTTGTTCTAATTACACATAGGTGGCTGATGAAATTATTGGAAAGAAGTAGGTCTTGGTCAAAATCACTTTTGAAATAAGGCCCAAATCGCCTGCCTTTTTCATCAATTTTATCTTCGTCAGAGTAGATTACCTCGACATCGGGGTGTGTATTTATAGCCCTCACTATTTCCATCAATGCGAACGGCTCTAGACTATCATCATGATCCATGAATGCCACAAATTCACCTTTAATATGAGTAAGCGCCTCGTTTGTAGCACGGCTAATTTGCATTCTCTCTGCACCCCTCACTAGGGTAATGCGGCTGTCTAATAATGACAGTTTAGTGAGCATTGATGTGGTTTCGGGATCGGAACTGCAATCGTCATATAAGATGAGCTCAAATTTCTGATACCATTGATCTAAAACAGAACGAACACAGAACTCTAGCCATTTAACTGGGGTGTTGTAAACGGGAATGACCACCGAAATAAGCGGCTGTATCGAAGCAGAGTCCAATACTTGCTCAATTTGAAAGTCATGTTTAGCTTGAGCATATTGTCGCACTAAAAGGCTTTCGTAAACGTCTCTACCATCTGCGGTTAGTAGCTCAAATCGATATGGTTCATGCACATATGACTTAATCCTAGAGATGGTCCTTGAAAAAGGCTCATTCTTTAAACTATCAAAGCTCATCCTGACAAGTTCAGAGAATACGCGAAATGGCTTTTTAAAATTCAAGGCTCAGAGGTTAAAAATGAAAAAGGCCTGACAGACAGACCTTTTTCAAAAAATACTATAGAAATTTATTCTATTTCTTTCCTTTTTTTCCGCCTTTTCCTTTTTCGCGTGCTTCTCGGTCTGCAGCGGAAGACTTCAAGCTTTTCATTTTAGTAATTTGCTCTTCTGACATAAACCCTGAAAATGAATCGTGGTACTTTTTATTGATATCACGCATTGATTTTTCTGCTTCACGGATTTTAATTTTTTCCGCTTTAAGATCATTCATCTGAATGGTCATTGCATCACGAAGTTTCGACTCTTGATCAGTAGTTAAAGAAAGCTCGGTTTTCATCAGTTGAATCCTTTCTTCCATTTTTGACTCACCGTTCCCATCTCTTTTTTCTGTAGATTGGGCACTGCCAACAAGTGCTATTAAACTGAATATGGCGATGACTAGATAATGTTTCATTTTGTTTTATTTTGACAAATCTAGATAAAGAATGGCTAAAGTTGCCGCAGATTTAACGCTATTGGCAATATGTTATCCCAAGAAAAATATTCTATTCTGAACGACATTCCTGTTGTTGTTCTCAATTGGAATGGCTTTTCTGACACAAAAGCCGCTGTGAATTCATTACTATCTCAAAACCTACTGGCAAAAGTGGTTCTTGTAGATAATGGCTCCGAACCAGATGAGATTGCAAAGCTGAAACAGTGGTCAGCTGATATTCCCCAAGTTAAGTTGAAGCTTAACAACAACAATCTGGGTTTTGCAAAAGCACATAATCAGGTATTCAAGGATCTAGAAGAAGAGGGTTTTCGTTACGTAGCTTGTCTCAATAATGACGCTATTGCCGATAAGAATTGGCTTGAAAATCTTTATATGGCGGGAGAAAACATGGATGCTTCCATGCTATCAAGTCTCATGCTAATGAGCTCGGATAATGACCGTATTGATAATGTTGGACACCAAATATTAAGTACCGGAGAAATATTTCCTGCCGGAAGTGGTGAATTAACACGATCATATAAACAACACAAAAATTCAGTTGGCCCCTGTGCCGGAGCGTGTCTATATCGATTGGAAATGCTGTCCCAGATTGGATATTTTGACGAAAGGTTTTTTGTTGGGTATGAAGACGCTGAGCTAGGATTGAGAGCATGGCTTTGTGGGTATAATTGTCACCATGTTGAGGAAGCGAGAGTCTCACATAAAATGAGCACATCAATCGGAAAAATCAGAAAGGCATCTTATTTGTCTGAAATACAGAGCCATATTTTTTACACCTGGTTTAAATTGATGCCAATCACAATAGTATTTCGAAACCTACCTGGAATGATAGTTAAGTATTCCGTGGTGCTCATGATTGATTTACTTCTGTTTCGATTTAAGTTTCTTAAAGTCATGGTTAATGGTATTCGGCTGACAATTTTAAATTGGTCGGAAATAAAAAGAGCGCGCAAAACTTTTTACCTTGAACAAAGAGTCACTAGATCTAATAGTGAAATCATTGCCATGTTGACGCCATTCTTACCCTTTGACGCAAGACGATTTTGGAAGCATATAGTACTAGGAAAAAAATCCGCTCTAGAGGAGTGAAAGTTGCTATTTACATAGAACCGTGGATCAAGCAGAGAGCCGGAATTAGTGTATATACAGAAGGCTTAGCAAAGGCAGCTGTTTCATCTAAACACACATTTGTAACCATTGGCAGTAAGCAAATGAATTTGCCCTTTGAGCATATCTCGATTTCAAGTTGGGCTGTTTCTTTTTTTAATCCATTTAGGTATGTAGGACTCAACCGTATCAACCTCGCGAAATACGATGTAGATATTTTAATTGACCCCGGGCATTACGCCACTTTAGGGCTTTTCAAAGGCGCTCTTAAATTTGTCATTGCACATGATATTACTCCAATATTATTTCCAGCACAACATCCTACCAGAAGCGTTTTAGCCCATAAGCTGTTGATGAGAAAGTCCCTTGAAAGTTGCGAAAAGATAATCGCAGTTTCTAACCAAACTAAAGAGGACATTGTCCAACACTATGGTTTTAATGACAAGATATGCTGCATCTATCCTGGGGTTCAGGATTTTGACGATTCGATTATGCTGGATGAGCCATTCAATATTTCGAAGTCACCATTTATTTTGACTGTTGGGACAATTGAACCAAGAAAGAATCACACGCGATTAATCGAGGCCTTTGATCTGTTTTGCAAGCAAGATAAAACTGTCAATTTGGTCATAGTAGGCGCGAATGGTTGGGGACTGAATTTGCAAGAGGTTTTGGATAAATCGGTAAACAAGGACCGAATCCATTTTTTGGGGTATGTGCCGAAAAATGAATTGCTGCAGCTTTATAAAAGCGCCTTGATTAGCGTTTATGTTTCTCAATATGAAGGCTTTGGGTTGCCAGTTCTTGAAGCAATGAAACTGGGTTCCCCTGTCATAACGAGCAACCTTGGTTCGATGAAGGAAATTTCGGGTAACGCGGCACTACTAGTAGATCCAAAGTCAGCGAATGAAATTGCTGACGCCATGTTGAACCTAGCGAACGATAAGTTGCTACGTGAGAAACTAAAAGAAGCCGGTAGTCATAGAGCAGAGGAATTCACTTGGAATCAGTTTATTCAAAAAATGGATGAAGTTATTGAGAATGGTTAATTACCGAGTGGTACAAAGAAATGTGAGATTTAACGGCATCTTCAATAGGATATGATATTTTCTCTTTTGAATCGAAATTGTCTTTCTCTGCTGATAAAATGGCATCACACAGAGCGGTTGCAGCATAATTTTTAAACTCAATCACCCTGCCGCAAGCAACTTCTGGTAGCGCTCCTTTTCCACTGTGAATGATAGGAATGTCCAGAGCAGAGGCTTCGGCTGCAACAAAACCGAATCCTTCGGAATAGGAAGGGATAATAATCGCCTTGGCTTTATTCATTAGTGATTGAAGGGGGCCGTCATCGAGGTTGTGAAAAAGCTCTACTTGACCAGAAGTAATCTGATCTGCAAGTGTTGAGATCACATATTTAAAAATTGTTTTCGGGGTCTGGGGAATCACCAACTTGAATTTGATGCTAGGATTATCTATGCATAGTTCAATTGATTGAACAAGAATGTCAATGCCTTTAGAAACTCCAAGCCGCCCAACAAACAGATAAAACTCACCTTCTTGGTAAGCTTTAGCCTTGAGCTCAATTTGACCATTTGTTACGCAAACAATATTGCTCTTTGGGTTTCGAGTATGCAGTTTGTTCGCAGTGAAATTTGATACAGCAATCATTCTGTCATATGATAAAGACAGGATGAATTGTTCATATATCCAAAATACCGATCGTTCAAACAGGTTTAGAAATGGCAATTGCCACCAGAGTTCGTTCCAATATTCGTGAACCGTCAAAACAATTTTTTTCGCCCGAATTTTGGAGGCAATCCAAGCAGGAAAGGCTGCGTTGTAGGTGGATGTATGTATTATGTCTGCCTCCTTTGCCAAGCTCACAGCTTTCGCAATCGCATTGAGGCTGAAATGAAACCTATTGCGGGCTCTTACCCGAATGACTTTTACCGAACAAATGGTTTCGGATAATGGACTGTTATCGTAAGAAGCCGTTAGTACAGTAACGTTGATGCCTTTCTGGCTTAGCTCTTTAGTAAGTTCATGAAATAGCTTTTCTGCTCCCCCATGATATGGATAGAAATACTCTAAGATGAAAAGTACATTCACTTTTTTTCTTCTGATTCTTCTTTTTGATCGCTTGGCTTAACCTGTCTTAAGAGCGCAACTTCTTGAGCAAGAGAGGAAATTTGATTTGCCTGTTTAGAGATGATCATCGAAAATTGAATCATAATCATGAATAGGCACATGATCAAAATAATAAAAATAGCTGCAGGGGCGTATGCTATTCCCAATGCTCGGGAAATGAATTCGAGGCTATCTCTCCAAATTGACAACACAAGAAAAATGCCGCCAAAAAACAGCCAAAGCAAGGAATAGTCTTCGCGTAATTTTTTCTTGCGAACTAGGTATAATATGAAAGCCAAAAAAGCGATACTTCCAATAATAGCAAGGATCTGAAACCTATTTATATCAACCGTTGGGTCAAATTTCATCAGTTCAGTGCTTTTTTAATTGTGGTCGCAATGCTGTAATAAACATACCCAGTAATACATTGATCATATAAAACAAGGCCTTCTTTTCAATTGAAGATCGACCCCCTTGACGAGGATACATAAGCGTGGACACCTCCTGTATTTCTAGGTTGTTTTTATGCAACTGAATAATAGACTCAGGTTCAGGAAAATGAACAGGATAATTATTCGCGAAAAGCTTTATTGCACTTTTATTGAAGGCTCTAAAGCCTGAAGTAGGGTCTTTGATGGCTTTACCTGTCAGTATCTTGGTTGCAAGGCTTATTAGCTTGATTCCAAGTCTACGGGTGAAAGAGGACTGGAATTGCCCCGAGAAACTGCTGATGAAGCGAGATCCGATAACAACATCTGCCTTGGATTCAGACATGCTCCATAATAGCGTCTTTATTTCGTGGGCAACGTGCTGCCCATCGCTATCAAACTGGATTGCGATGTCGTAATTCATGCGATAAGCGTACAATAAACCTGATTGTACACAACCCCCAATTCCCAAGTTGATGGGCAAATCAATTACCGTTTTCGCAAGTTTCAGTGCTTTCTCAAGTGTGTTGTCTTGTGAATGATCATTAACCACAATGACATCCCAATTCCCAGGGTTTTGCGTGTTTAATTCTTCTAAAACCTCGGTTATTGAAACGCCTTCATTATAGGCAGGAACAATAATGGCGACTTTAGGAAATTCTTTTTGGGAATCGACCTGTGCAGACCTCTGGACTTGACTTTGCAATGACCTACTGTCCATTAATCAAGATTTTAGAAGTATGTGATTTCCCATTCTGGCTTATCTGAAGAATGTATAAGCCAGTGTTGAGATGCTCAATATTCGTTTCTATGGTAGAATTGCCTACAGTTTGAGATGTGTGTACTGCAACATAAAGCACTCGGCCTTGCAGGTCAAAAACTTTCAATGTGATCTCGTTGGTACCATTGGAATAAAAATCAACTGTAAATGTTCCAGAATTAGGGTTTGGTACAACCGAAACCGGATGGTTTGTAAGCGATAACTCATTAATGTGCGTGGTGGTGTCGCTTACAGCAGTGTCTTCCAATACTATGAGACTTTGATTTGCTTCGATATCGTAAACACTTTGTTGATTGCCGCCAGGCCAAATTATCTGCAAGGAGTCTACCTTAGTCGCAGAACCCAAGCCGAAATGTGCTGCTGTTTGGTGTTGTGAACGATAGCTAGAACCGCCATCAACTTCATGTAGCCAACTTTCTCCATCGACATAAATTTTTATGTGCGCACCAAAGCCATCTCGGTTGCTTTTCAAACCCTCCAAGGCCACGCTTAACCATTTATTTGAATTAGATAAGTCATTTCGATAAAGTAAATAATGCCCATCAAATGTTGTGTCTCGTCTAGCGATTGCCACAAAAATATCTAGATCGCCATCGTTGTCATAGTCACCATACACCATGGATCTACTGGCCTTACCATCATCAATACCTGCTTCAACAGAGATATCATCGAAACCGCCCTGGCCATCATTTAAGAACAACTTATTTGGGTCATCCGTTGCGTTTGCCAGAAACACCCCGACCTTGCCATCTGCAACAAATAGGTCTTGATGCTGGTCATTATCAACATCTAAAAAAGCAGTGCCCCAGCTGGTTTTAAGATCAGTTGTGCCTGGCAACGTATCATCCTCCACGCCTAATGTCTTCGCAAGATCAATGAAGGATCCATCTGCTTGGTTTTGCATTAAAAAATTACTGTCAATGGATGTGAAGTAATAGTCCAAATCCATATCATGGTCGTAATCACCAATGGCCACGCCCATGCCATACATGCCTTGATCCATATTGCTACTTGCGCCCACATTGCTGAAAGTATCGGAAGGAAACTCATTGCGGTATAACCCATTCGGCTCTACCCATGGCCCAAAATCATTTACAATAATGGCATCAAGGTCTGAGTCATTATCATAATCACTGAAGGCGGGAACCAGCCCACAACCTATATCATCCACTCCATATGAAGAAGCCACTTCAGTAAAAGTTAAATCGCCATTGTTCAGATAGAGCAGATTTGCGTAGCACTTATGTGCATATCCAATCGTTTCATTAGCCGCATTTTTAATGCGTTTAAAATCATCCACCCAACTTGTTACATAGATGTCTAGGTATCCATCTAAATTGAAATCCCCGAAAACAGCTCCGTGTTTATGCCTATCGTTATCTATAAATCCAGCGCTTATAGAGATGTCAGAAAATGTGCCATTGCCATTGTTAAGAAGAAGCGTGCTTGGTGTTCCAAATCCGGTGCAAAGAAATATATCCCGATCTCCGTCATTATCGACATCACCAGTAGTTACTCCGTAGGTTACCAGATTTGAAGTAAAGGCGAGCTGGGCCAGATTAGTTACATCAGTGAAATTCCCGGAACCATCACCAGCAAAAAGTATATCATCCCTTGTGTTGCCACCAGTAAGGTAGAGGTCTAAATTCCCGTCATTGTTGTAATCAAAAAATGCAGTCCCGCCACCAAACAGGTTGATGGAGTTCATTACAAAGTCAATACCTGATTTTTGACTAACCTCACTAAATGTTGTTTGCGATTGGGCGGCAAAACCTACGAGAGCCAAGCAAAGAGCAGTAACTAGGCGAATTCTATTTGGTAAGCACGGTTGCATCTCTTAAAGTTCGTTGTAATTAGACGAAGGTCATAATTATTTTCTTTCTAAACGCTTACTTAACTTTGTTTTGGCCTTTCTAACCATGATTATATAGACGCAAAAGGCAATTTCTTTGAAAAAGCATGAAACATATCACTACCATATTCATTGCTGTTTTTATTCTTGGATGTAACCAATTAACAGCACAACAATCTGAGCATTCGGTGGCACGCGAATGGAATGAAGCTCTACTACATTCAATTAGAAAGGATTTTGCTCGGCCTACAGTGCATGCCAGAAACTTATGGCACATATCTGTAGCTATGTATGATGCTTGGGCTGTTTATACGGATGCTGCTGATTGCTATTTTTTAGGAGATACGGTAGGCCAATACATATGCTCATTCGATGGAATATCTCTAACCAGTAATCGGAAAGCCTCCCAGGAAGAAGCTATCTCATATGCCGCTTTTCGTTTAATAAAGCATCGATTTAACAACTCTCCCAATAAAGAAGAAACCTTCAATTATGTTGACTCCTTGTTCATACAATTAGGATATGATAGCAACAAAACATCCATAGACTATAGCGGAAACGACCCTGCGACACTCGGTAATTATATTGCGCATCAGTTAATCTTGTTTGGATTACAAGACAGTGCAAATGAGCAAGGTCAATATGAGAATCAATACTACGAGCCAGTGAACGAATCTTTGGTGATGGCAAGCCCCGGAAACCCAGATATTTCTGACCCGAATAGATGGCAGCCTTTATCTTTAGATGTCTATATAGATCAGTCGGGCAATATTATACCGGGTGGTACAGCAGATTGTCTAAGCCCTGAGTGGGGTGAAGTGACTCCATTTTCCCTGAAAAATGAGGACTTGAATGTTTATTTCAGAGATGGTCATCCTTACAAAGTATACCACGATCCCGGACCTCCTTCCCTTATCGATACTGCTAATGGCGGAATTGATACTGATTTGTTTAAATGGAATTTTACAATGGTGGCTAAGTGGGCAGGACACTTAGATACTGCCGATGGTGTTTTATGGGATATATCTCCTGCCTCAATAGGCAATATTCCATGGTATCCGAGCACTCTTGACAGCCTTGAATATTTTTATGATTATGAAAATGGCGGGGATAATAGCATAGGGCACGCATTGAACCCAGTTACGGGTCAGCCCTATTCGGCACAAATAGTTCACAGGGCTGATTACGCGAGGGTCTTGGCTGAGTTTTGGGCAGATGGGCCAGACTCTGAGACTCCTCCAGGCCATTGGTTCACCTTACTAAACTATGTAAGTGACCACCCAGAACAAAACACTAAATGGATGGGCATTGGTCCAGTTCGTGATCGGTTGGAGTGGGATATTAAAACCTATTTTTCTATGGGAGGCACTATGCACGATGTTGCCATTTCTTGTTGGGGAATCAAGGGCTGGTATGACTTTGTTAGGCCGGTTTCTGCGTTCAGATACATGGCTGACCAAGGACAGTCTAGCGATACGAATTTGGCAAACTACTCTCCCAATGGATTGGAACTTCAGACAGGCTTTATTGAAATGGTAGATTCTGCTGATCCAATTGCTGGAATGGCATTTCAAAATGTAGGTAAGGTGAAGGTTAAAACATGGATGGGTCCTGATTTTGTTCTTGATCCAGCTGTAGATATGGCGGGTGTAGATTGGATCCTCGCAGAAAACTGGTGGTCTTTTCAACGGCCCTCTTTTGTAGCCCCTCCATTCCCGGGCTTTATGTCGGGGCACTCTACTTATTCTCGTGCCGCAGCAGAGTTGATGACTTCTATGACGGGCAGCGAATTTTTCCCAGGTGGTATGGGTGAATTTTTAGCTAAAAAGAACGAGTTTTTGTTCTTTGAAGAAGGACCTAGTCAAGACATAATCCTACAATGGGCAACTTATAGAGACGCCTCTGACCAGTGCAGTTTGTCGAGAATATGGGGAGGAATACATCCACCAATGGATGATATTCCTGGACGTAAAATTGGAGTAGATATATATGAGGATGCCTTTGCTTTAGCCAACTCTTATTGGGAAGACCAAGTAACTGACCTAATCAATGTTGGGGTGAATTATTCGGTTTTAAATGAAAGTTCGATTGGTAATGACACCTTCCGAATTGTCTGCACCTATGATAAACCGATGAATACTAGTGTAAGCCCAACGGTAAGTTTTCCAAATGAAAATCCGATTGGCACCTTTTTACAAAGTATCACTGCATCATCAAGTTGGGAAGACGATTACACTTACATATCTAGCTATGAGGTCCTTTCGGCTTTTTCTGAAATGGAGTTAATTGATATCGCAGTTAGTGGTGCTGATGATCCTAATGGAAACACCCCAACTTCACAAGTTTATCAAGACATGTTCAGCATTGATATGATGCCACCCACGGTCACCAACATCGCAACTAACTTAGATTCGGTCAGGCGCATAAATCAAGGGGGATCAACATTTGACATAACCGTTGATTTCAGCGAACAAATGGATCAAAGTGTGTCTCCTACCATCGAGTTGCCTATCACGGCTGCCATCTCTTTAACTCAAAATCAAGTGTCTAGCGATTGGATGTCCAATTCATCTTACACAGCCAGTTATGATGTAAGCGACTCTGCCAATCAAGTTGCGAGTGTTGACGTAAAAGTTTTTGGAGGTATGGATGCAAGTAAAAATGATCAATTAGAATATTTAGAGTTTGAGGTCTTTGGCATAAACGTTCAACCACCATTAGGAATTCAGACAGTAGCTAAGAATGGTTACTTTCAAGTGTACCCTAATCCAATTTATGATGGATCTGAACTTGTAATAGAATCAGAGAGGATGATTACAGGCATAAGGATGTTGGATATAACGGGCAAAGTGGTGTTTGAGGTTTATGGGGCCTTTGACTCAAAATACCAGATCAACGCTTTAGACCTAAGTGCTGGCGAGTACCTCATGGAGGTGACTAACTCGCTGAGACAGACACAATCTAAGATTGTAATCGTGGCTGAATAAGCCGGTAGTTGAATTCATTACATTCGCGATCTGAAAAACAAGGGAGAGGTGGCAGAGTGGCTGAACGCGCACGCTTGGAAAGCGTGTTTACGGAAACGTAACGAGGGTTCGAATCCCTCTCTCTCCGCCATGCAAACAAAGGGTTTTGGGATAGTTAATTCCTGAGCCCTTTTTTTTATTAACGGCAGTTGCATATTATTTGCATACAAAGCATGCTTAAAACATTAGCTTACTGTGAATCAAGATCAATATTTAATAACTGAACGCAAATCACAACCGAGCCTATGGTTTGTCAAGTCAGTATTAAGGAAGCAAAAGAAGTTCACATAACATTTGACTAACTAAAAACTATGACAATAGCCCCTTACTATATTTATCTTAAGGGCTAATGTCACACTTTTTGAAAACTAGATAAGATCAGATAGGGGATAACCCCCTCTAAACCAGAATAACAGTTAAACAAACCATACACTCCTTCATCCGTGTTGTTGTTTGTGATGAATGAGCTTAGGAAGTGGAATAATATGTAGCGAATGATAACACAAGCAACATCACATAAGACTTACATCATCAATTGTTAGAACATATCCTAAGGGTGCTGTGCACTTTTCACATTGTTGTAAGAAGTTTTATTACAATGGTTGTACATGATCTTTAATGTTTCAACCTCTTCTTTGCTTAATCCGTTATTTTTTGAAGCTTCATTCTTTTTTGCTTTATAAAGCTTACCTAGTAAGGATAGGTCACTAGTAATTTTAGACTTTAATTCAACTATTTGTTCATTATTAATAAAACTCATATTTTTTTATTTCTTACATCGGTTAGCATAGAGGTATGATAATGTTAAGGCTATCATAATCCTATCAAGGCAACAAAACATGCGTCAAACACCTGTGCATCAATACAATATTAAAACTATTGGGTAGATTGAAAAGTCCATTTTATAGGCTAGGTAACAGCACAATAAAAACAGTTGTATAGATAAGCATTACCACCATGAGCAACATGGATAGAAATGACAATTAGAGTGTTTATCAATCAAAACTTGTTTTGCGACTAGAGCAGTGTAAAGACGATGCTATACATCTAGATAAGGGGTTATACTGCATCCTTGAAACCGTATCGAAGACAGAAAACCGATTTAGGATTGCGCCTTTTAAGAGAACACATCGATGATGCTCTAGAAGATCGAGTCTTGATTTATGCAAGAGGCCTACCTGCGGTCATTGGTTTACTATGGCTTCCCGGTTCATGACCCTATGATGACCTTATAAAGTGAACCCTGGAAGGTCTGAGGCTGTTTTGATTAATATATTTTCTCGGTAAACACATATAACAGCATATGGGTCTTTTTTTTAGTGTTCAACTCTTTAGGGCCGGTGTATATGTAATTTATTTTTAGCTCTGGGTGTTCTTTTTCGAAGACTTTAATCGTATTTTCCATTGTGAATTTGTCGCCCAAAAAAGGGAAATCAAATTTGTAAACATTTTCAAACATTTCTATGCCATTTACAGGATCTGTTTTCTTTGAAAAAGTGCTTCCTGCAAAGTCTAAAATGGAAACGGAAGTAACGATAGTTAAAACAACCCCGACCCCAACCCCAATTTTAACGTCTTTGGACCAATAAAAGTTAATCATTCTTTCATCTGATTGAGAGTTGTACTTAAATACAGCCCAAGAAACGACAAGAATTATCCAGAATATTCCATGTTCGAGTAAAGTAAACCGATCTCCAAAAACTTGGTCACCAATAGAGAAAAAGCTAAAAAGTAGGACCGAAAATAAAATCCCTCGATAGAACCATTGTTCTGAGATTTTATCTTTCCGGTTTAAAAGATTAATTAGAGAAAAAAGATAGCAAACAAATGCTGTGATTTCGATAAAGGAAATAACAGCTAATGCACTTGTCGCAAACGCGGGGTCATTTAGACCAAGAGAAGCGAAAAGCTTAATAAACAATGTGTAAAAATCTGCTCCGACCCAAAGAGGGTATACGTCTGGAATAATTTTATCAAGCACTGATGTGGTTGCAAAAGACGTCCAATGAATCAGGATTAAGAATTGTATTATTTTTTTTTCTCTCATTTTATCCTGTCGGTTTGAATGTAAATTATAAGTCCGTCTGACTGTCCCAAGCGCAAAGGTTTTGGAGCTGTATAAATATAATTTATGCTTAAATCAGGGTGCTTTTCCTTGAACTCTTTGATAGAATTTTCAAATGCCGTGCTCCCCGCAAGAAAGGGGAACTCAATTTTGTATTTATTCTCTGTTATTTGAACCCCTTTTACAGTACCTGTGCGCTCTGCGAAAGAAGTGTGATTGTGCCAAAAGATTGAAAAGGTTGTCACAGCACCGAGACTAACAATAACCATCGTTGAAATAAGGAATTGTTTTTTACCAACCGAAAAGTTATCAAAAACTTGAATCCTGTTTATTCTAATAAAAATAACCCAAGATAAGAGAGCAATAAACCAGAATAGCCCATGTTCCAATAATTCAAAATGGTCTCCAAAGATTTGATCACCAATTGAAAAATAAGTGAACGTAGCTAGTGTTAATACAATTCCCACAAAAAACCATGAACGGGCAGTATCTGTATCTTGCTTTCTGAAATGATATAAGGCGCCTACAAAAGACACGAGGGCAAAAGCTTCGAGCCCAGCAGTTAGTGCTAAAGCTAAGTTTGCATATATAACATCTTCAAGTCCAAGTGAATCAAAAAATCGTTCAATTTGAGCGAATCGATCTCTGCCAACAAATAAAAAGTGAGCACCTCCAATCATTTTATCAATGATATTTAATAACCAAAATAAGGCCCAATAAAGGAGGATAAAATACCTTATGAGGTCTTTTCCAATTATTTGAGTCTTGCTTCCCGAACTAAATCCTTCCATTTTCAATTCTTTTTGCAGTCTTTTTTCTGTCCTTATTGCCTTGCTCTAATTGCCTACTGCTAAAGTTAATTGGTTAATCCATTAGCTTTAGTTATTGTTATTAATTTATTCTCGAAGGAGGATTTAATCTACTATTCCTCAACAACTATCCGCAAAACAGAAAGCGCTTCAGAACCCCACACCCCCTGAGGTGATTCGATGCTTTGGGGTTTAAGTTAGAGGTTTTAACTGGATTTAGGCAAGAGTTGATGCATTTTGAGCCAATAGATGGATAAAAACGGTAAAAAGAGATAAAAAAGATGCGTTTTGGGTTGAAAAGAGTTCTTTTATGATTATTCTAAAATTGTCATTTATAATCACTTGATCCCCACTGTAAGTTTCTGTAGAAAAACAGTAGGAGGATAAGCGGTCGTATGAATATTTTTTTCCTTCTAAATAAATGGCGGGAACTTGTTAATACTATGTCATTGGAGCGGGGTTTCTTTAAAAAAGAATCCAACTGAATGCAGAGAGATTTAGTTAGGTTTACTCAATACTTAAGATCTTAGTAACCCACCATGCATGATGAAATCAATTTGGAATAACAGCCAATGATGTATGCGCTGGAATAAAAGACGCATTGCAAACTGATACAGGATTAACAAGGTATGCTAAAGCGGTTACTGACTCGAGCAGAGAGGGTTGATGCGCTTTAGTTTATTACTTTTTTACCCTCGCTGATTTCTAAAATTATTTGCTTCCATCCGCCACCTGTTATTTCATAATCTCCTTCCCACTCATAACCTTGACTACTTTTCGCATAATAAGAATAAGTACCTTTTGTTTTTTCCAATATTACCTCTGCGTGTTTTTCCCCTGGACCAGAGTGACAAGTCCATACAGCCTTCACAGTTCCAATTTTGTTACCTTCCTTGCCGCCATCAAATACGCTTATTTCACCAAGATGTCCCATTTCTATATCTGAAGATTTCACTGCATTTGAAGCAAAAAATATGATATGAGTAGGCTGAGTTGAACGAATAGAATCCTCGTATGCTCGAATGGAATCTCGAGTTTTTTGTTGTTTTTCAAATTCAATCTGAGCTAATTGATCTTCTTTTTCTTCTTGTTCAATGGCCTTGCTACTTTGCCCTCGATATCTAAAGCTTAATGAAATCGCTTCATGTCCATCATATTCACCATCAGGGCTCTCAAAATTCTTAATTATCTTATATTTTGTACTTACCTCAAAAGCGCTTTCTATTGGCACGAAAAAATCAGCATTCCCATCTTGATTGGTTTTTTCAGTTAAGGTGTCTCCAGAATCTAAAACAGTAAATATGCTTTCTTGATAAACTGGTTTATTTTGATAATCTCTAAAGTTAAAATTGAATTTCATAAACCTGTAGGTATATCTAGTCCCCGTCCATTTAGCATAACCCCTTCTGCCTGTGTTGATTAACAGTTCATTTTTTAAATCGCCACAGTGTAGCATGAATTTATTCCCAACAGGCAGCAATATTTTTAAAACGCCGTTATTATCAGTTGTCGCTTTATACTCTTTCATGTCGCTATCGATAAACTTAACTGCAGCATTTTTATAAGGAGAGTCATCAGGATTAAGTACTTCAAGTACTACAAGTGTTTTGTGAATAGAGGGAGATAAGTTTTCTTGACCAACTACGGCTGAAGTGAAAGACATTAGAACCAAATGGATGTATAGAATATTTTTAATCATGAAATTTATTGAATTGTGATTTACGCTGACTGATAGTACTTCCAAATTCTTCTAAATTTGAGTTGTTGCTCGTTTCTAAAATTCTAGTCAGCGAGAAGCCTCTTTGATTTTATCCTTACAATGATGAGGAATGCCTCCAATTCATCATTTATAACCCTCTACAATAACAAACATCTAGCCAAACTGCGGTTTAATTTTATTTGCTAACGTTTGGGTATTCTAAAATCAATGTTGCAGACTTCCTTTGGAGCAATAATTTCATTGACTTTTTTAGTGTTTCCGCGAAACTAATTCAGTTGCTTTTTGCTAGATGAATAGTCTAAGAAGTATTAAATTAAAGTTTTGATGCCTTTCTCACTTATCCGATCAAGGGCGTCATGGGGAGTATACAGACTCTTTATTGAGGTTGTAAAAGCTTCCAACAACCGACTGACTAAACAATGATTTGAGATTACGCGCCCTCCACGGGGGCATGCTTTAGGTGCGGGATTCTAGATTAATCAGCTACCCCTGAGTTTAAAAAATAGATGAGGGGGTGATTCAGTTCCCCTTAGATTTATTTTTCAACGCTAAATTTTTGTTGTCTATTTTGAGAATCCGAATTTGATTTCCACTCTTCTGTTTTGGCCTCTTCCTGATTCTTGCGAGTTATAAGCTATTGTATTCTTCGAACCCATACCAATAACCTGCAATCTTGAGGCAGAAATTCCATTCTTAACTAAGAAGTCTCAAACCTATTTAGCTCTCCGCTCAGAAAGCAATAGGTTGAAATCAGACTCACCATCCGAACTTGCGTAGCCAATTAACTCTCATTTTATTCTACGCTGTCTTCATTTTATATGTTTCGGGCCGAGCTTATAATCATTCTTGGACCGATCCGATTGCAAGTTTTTTCCATCAATTATTTCTATAGGAAAATTAGGATTCGAGAGAACTAAAGCTGACGAGAACTACTTAATACTTCCACCGTTTTGCCAAACGCACCAACGATAGCATTATTGGAACCTCGATTAATACACCAACCACTGTGACTAATGCAGCACCTGAATTGAGTCCAAAAAGCGCAATGGCAACTGCCACTGCTAGCTCAAAGAAGTTACTTGCGCCAATCATTGCAGCCGGAGCACAAACCCGATAGTTCAGTTTGAGAAACTTGCCACCAAACCAGCTCAAGAAGAAAATGAAATAGGTCTGTAACGTGAGTGGAATGGCAATGAGGAGTATGAAAAATGGATTAGCCATAATCTGTTCACCTTGAAATGCAAATAATAGCACCAAGGTTGACAACAACGCGATTATCGAAAAGGGTTTAAGCTTAGGGAGAAAAGCGGTTTTGAACCATTCCTCACCTTTGGCTCGTAACGCCCATCTATTTGTGAGGAACCCGGCTATGAGCGGAATAACCACAAAAGCAATTACCGAGGTCACGAGTACATCATAAGGAATTTGAAAGTCGGTGATACCCAATAAAAGCTGCACGATGGGCACAAAAGCGATCAATAGGATTAGGTCATTTACGGAGACTTGAACCAAGGTGTAATTAGGATCACCGTTACTTAAATAAGACCAAACAAAAACCATTGCGGTGCATGGCGCTGCTCCTAGAAGAATAGCTCCAGCGATGTATTCATCAGCGAGTTCTGGACTTATCCAAGCGGAATACAAATAATCAAAGAAGACCCAGGCAAAGAGTGCCATAGTGAAGGGCTTGATGAGCCAGTTGACAACCACGGTTAGGCCAAGACCTTTGATATTTTGACCCACATCCTTAAGAGAGGCCAAGTCAATCTGAACCATCATGGGGTAGATCATCATCCAAATAAGAGTGGCTACGGGAATGTTCACATGGGCATATTCCAATGAAGAAATCATCGCAATTTGATCTCCGGCTAGGCTGCCGAGAAGAATGCCTAACACAATACAGAGCAATACCCAAACGGTCAGATACTTTTCGAAGAATCCTATTCCCTTCATTGTGCATTTTTAACTTGATTCATAACGTATAAAATTTCTGTGGCAATTTGTAGGCATCGTTCAGCGTATTTGTCAAATTCGCTGGGTGTACCATCAAAGGCCTTTGGATCATCAAAAGGCATTGCAATTCTTGTAGCTCCGGGTACAAAGGAACAGTTTTGGTCGGCATCGGAACAGACCATCACAGCTGCGAAGTTTTTCGAGGGGTTTAATGGATCGTCATATTTTTTCGACCACATTTTATGCGACTTTGAGTTTTGAGACAGCATGACTTCAAAAACTGGGTTGCTGCCATCCTGTGTTTTTGTTATTTGAAAGCCCGCGCCTTCCATGGCTTTAATCGCACTTTTATTAAATGCAGTGGCTTCCGTTCCACCGGAGTAAGATTGTACATTATCAATTCCATAGTATGCTACTGCTGCCAATGCCCACAACTGCGCCATGTGGCTTCGTCTGGAATTGTGCGTGCAGATGAAGGTCAAGTCTATCGACCCTCCGGCTTGTATTGAACTCAAAATATACTGTGCTAAGGCGTCTAAGGGTAGCTTACGCCTCTCTGAAATCTGATCAAAGCCTTTTACAGCTGCATCACAATATTGCGCTAGCCGAGAAGAGAGGTTTTTTTCTGTATTCATGGTTTAGTTAGAAAGAGTGCTTTTTTGAAATTAAATGTTCATTTCATCGGAGAGCTAGCAGCAGTCTTCGGAGTCGCTTATGGAGTATTGATCAAATAAGTCAACAACCAAAGTGCGTATGTACCTCCATTTATCTGCATCAATGCAGTAGTTCATAGATGTTCCCTCTATGCTTCCTTTTATAATCCCCAATTGCTTCAACTCTTTTAGATGCTGAGAAATAGTGGGCTGGGCTAAACCCAATTCCCCAACTAAATCTCCATTAATGCATTGCTCTGCCTTGAGTATATGTTGAATGATGGCGATGCGAGCAGGATGCGCGAGTGCCTTGCTTATTTGTGCTAGCTCGTTTTGTTGTTCGGTGAAAAGATCTGTTTTAGTTAATCCCATTACTATATCGCAATATTACGATTAAACAAGCTCAAAACATGAAGTCAACTAAAAAAACAAGAAGGGCGTACTATTTCTTACAACAACCGTCCAGCTTGGCTACCGACTCGGCAGGTGCAGGCTGGTCATCCGCGTCAAAACCTGCGGCATTGATCGCATCGCGAATGGCTTTCGCTTCAATTTTGGCGATGTTGTAGGTCACATTAATGGTGGAGGTTTCATCGTCAATCTTGACTTTTCGAATACCCGGCACATCCATCAATTGATTGTAGATTCTTGGTCCGCAACTTTCACATTGCTTGCAGTGGTCGCAGTAAATGTTCGTTTTTATGGAGATGGTCTCCTTGCCATTTTCTTGCGCAGTGACACTGAAGCTCACCAGAAGAAAAGCAAGGGCTAAAAAATTTCGAAACGCTTTCATCAATCAAATTTTGGAAATTATGCCGATACTCGAAGCAGTAATTTGATTTGAATAACAAATCTAAAAACAGAGCAAAGTGAAAATCAAAGTAAGCGGAACCTTTCATGTAGACCTCATCCCAGAAACCCTGGCGATTGATCACACTACCACTTTAGAAGCGGGGCGAATGGTCATTGACAAAACATTTAACGGCTCATTAGAAGGAGTAAGCAATGGTGAAATGATGAGCATTTTGACCAGTGCAAAAAACGCAGGCGGTTATGTTGCCGTTGAAATCTTTGAAGGCACTTTGGAAGGAATCCCGGGCAGCTTTGCCATGCAGCATTATGGCAAGTTTGATTCAACTGGTCAGAGCCTCACCCTTGAAATTGTGCCTGGTTCTGGTGAAGGTGAATTGGCAAACATTAAAGGACAAATGGACATTCGGGTCGAAGACGAAGTGCATTACTACGATTTAGAGGTAGAAGTATAGCCTCACTTTTCAATTCAAGTAAAATGGATTTTATCAAATCGATTGCATCGCAATTACAACTGGATCAATCCAATGTTAGCAATGCGCTTCAGCTTTTAGACGAAGGCGCCACTATTCCTTTTATTTCTCGCTACAGAAAGGAACGGACCGGTGGCATGGATGAAGTCCAACTGGGCAACCTGCAAGACGCTTACAAGACGCACCTTGACCTTGAGAAAAGACGCGAATTCATACTTGGCTCCATAAAGGAACAAGGGGTTTTGACAGAAGAGTTGAAAAGACAAATCTTGTCGGTACAATCTCTTACTGCTTTGGAGGATTTGTATTTGCCCTACAAACCAAAGCGAAAAACTAAAGCCGAAGCAGCGCGAACACGAGGTTTAGAACCTCTGGCTGCCATGCTCATGAAACAAGATGTAGCAGATCTACGCAACTTGGCAAGGCGGTTTGTAAAGGGGGATGTGGAAGACGTTGACGCGGCCTTATCAGGCGCTAGAGACATCATGGCGGAATGGATCAGCGAGAGGGCGGCCTCAAGAGATATAATCAGAAAACATTTTACTTATTCGGCACAGATTAAGACCAAGGTAGTTAAGGGTAAAGATGACCCTGATTCGAAGTTTAGAGACTATTTTGACTTTGATCAACCCTTAAAGAAATGTCCGGGACATCGCTTTTTAGCAATGAAACGCGGAGAAGATGAAGGGGTGCTCAGATTATCATTAACGCCCCCGAGAGCGGAAGGAATCGAGCGTTTGGAACGCTACTTTATTCCTCACTATAAACCAGCGTCAGAGCAGGTGAAGTTGGCCGTGGTAGACGCCTATAAGCGTTTGCTTGAACCATCCATCGAAACAGAGCTCAAGAACACCACAAAAGAAAAAGCCGATTTAGAGGCGATTCAAGTATTTGCCGAAAACTTACGGCAATTGCTGTTAGCTCCGCCTCTAGGCGCCCAGCGAATTTTGGCCATAGACCCAGGATTCAGGACAGGATGTAAAGTGGTATGCCTCGATGAGCAAGGTGCGCTTTTGCATAACGAGACCATCTATCCGCATCCACCACAGAACGAGACCAACAGAGCCGCTGCTAAGATTAGCAACTTAGTGCAGACCTATAAAATTGATGCCATAGCTATCGGAAACGGAACAGCTGGACGTGAAACCGAACGCTTTGTCCAAAAAGTGCATTTGCCAAAAGGCACCGAAGCTTATGTAGTTAATGAAAATGGAGCATCCATCTATTCGGCATCTGAGGTGGCTAGAGCTGAATTCCCAGATTATGATGTGACTGTAAGAGGTTCAGTTTCCATCGGGCGCAGGTTGATGGACCCTCTCAGCGAGTTGGTGAAGATTGACGCCAAAGCCATTGGAGTGGGTCAATACCAGTATGATGTTGATCAAAAGAAGCTGAAAGAAAAGCTGGATGCTACCGTGGAAAGTGTAGTGAACAATGTGGGTATAAACCTGAATACCAGCAGCCAACATTTATTGCAATACGTGAGTGGAATAGGACCAAAGCTGAGTGGAGCCATTGTGGAACATCGCAATAAAAACGGAGCCTTTGATTCTCGAAAAGATTTGCTGAAGGTAGCGGGGCTAGGAGCGAAGGCATACGAGCAATGCGCAGGTTTCTTGCGTATTTCAGATGGCACCAATCCACTCGACAACAGCGCGGTGCATCCTGAGAGTTACCATGTAGTAGGCAAAATGGCGAAAGATCTAAAGTGCCAAGTAACGGATTTGTTGAGCAACAAGGAATTGATAGATTCCCTACAACTGGAAAGGTACACAACCGATACGATTGGCCTGCCTACCCTGAAAGACATGACAAAAGAATTGCAGAAGCCCGGTCGTGATCCACGCGGCAAGGCGAAGCTTTTTGAGTTTAGTAAAGATGTGCGCAAAGTAGAAGACCTGAAGGCTGGAATGATTTTACCCGGCATCGTAACGAACATGACTAAGTTTGGAGCGTTTGTAGACGTGGGCGTAAAACAAGATGGATTGTTGCATGTGAGTCAATTGGCCGATCGCTTTGTGAGCGACCCCACAGAAATTGTGAAGTTGAACCAAGAAGTGAGGGTCAAGGTGCTGGAAGTAGATACCGCTCGGAATCGAATCGCTTTTACAATGAAGTTTGGTTAAGGCAACAGAACTCATGATCCGCTCAAGTAATATTACTAAGTCTTTTTATTTCATTGCCCATTAGACAAAAACATCGCTCCTTTGCATTCTCTTAAATGATGCAATTGACTCTCCGAAAACTACTTTTCAGTCTGTTCTTACTTTTCATAAGTACGACAACATTAGCTCAGAACTTTACCCTGACTGGTAAACTGATGGATAGGCAGAGTAACGTTCCCGTGCCTTACGCTACGGTTATGGTGAAAAGCACGGCAGACGATCAAATGATTACGGGTGCTACTACTGACGAAATGGGTCGTTTCAGAGTAAGCTCGGATTCATCCAATATTTATCTCGACATCAGTTTTATGGGCTACGACAACCGACAGGTACGCGACCTGTCATTTGACAATGGCAGGGCAGCGTTAGGTATTATTGATATATCGCAAAACGCACAGGCGCTAGATGAAGTAGAGATTACGGCCGAGCGATCCGTCATGGAATTCAAGTTGGATAAGAGGGTGTTTAACGTGGGTAAAGACATAAGCTCTTCTGGTATGGGTGCCATGGAAGTATTGGAAAATGTGCCTTCGGTAAATGTGGACATAGAAGGAAACGTGACCCTGCGTGGAAATACCGGAGTGCAAATCCTGATCAATGGCAAGCCTTCTGTTTTGTCGGATGAAGGGTCCAATGCGCTCGGAACCATTACTGCCGATATGATAGAAAGCGTAGAGGTGATTACCAATCCATCGGCCAAGTATGAAGCGGGCGGAACGTCAGGCATTCTCAATGTTGTCTTGAAAAAGGAGGAGAAAAAAGGCTTTAATGGTTCGGCATCAGTCAACACGGGGTATCCAGCCAACCATAGCGTTGGAGTGAGCTTGAATAGAAGAACGGAAAAATTCAACCTGTTTACTCAGTTTGGCGGTGGTTATCGCTCCTTGCCCAGCTACTCCAAAAGCATCAATCGCAATAAACTGACTGGCGAAGAAGTGCGAAGCGAAGGCACTGAATACCGAAATGAATATTTCTTCAACCTAACTCTTGGTAGCGATTTCCACATCAATGAATACAACGTCATTACCCTTAGCGGAAATGTGGCTTTAGAGTTAGAGGACCAACCATCAGAAACGGAGTTTTCGACCTTCGATGTTGCCAGGGGTTTAGTTTCTAATTGGTTGCGAGAAGAGACAACGAGTGCGGTTAACCCCAAGTACCAGTATGACTTGCAGTATGAGAAGAAATTTAAAAACCATAAAGACCACGTGTTGCAATTCAGTACCTTGGGTCGCTTTTTTGGTAAAGAGCAGGAGTCAGAATTTTTAATCAGCCCGTTGGTTCGTGCCGAAACCCAAGAAAATCAAAGAACTCAGACCGTTTTTTATCAAAGAAATTTTACGGGTAAGCTAGATTATGTGAATCCAATTACAGAAAAACTTACGCTAGAACTAGGCTCACAGTTTGACATGAACGATGTTGGCAACGACTACACCGTATCCGACAACATCAATGACGTGTGGTTGGTAGATACGGGGCTCACCAACAATTTTGAATTCGATCAGCAAGTTTTGGGGGTGTACATAACTGGGTCTTATGAAGGAGAAAAGTGGGGACTAAAGCTTGGTTCTAGAGTGGAGCACACCAACCTCTTGACCTTGCTTACCAATACCAACCAGAAAAATAGACGCACCTACACCAACTTTTTTCCAAGTGTGCACACATCCTATAATGTGTCGAAGATGATCGCTTTTCAAGTCGGTTATTCCAGGCGCATATTCCGTCCACGACTTTGGGATTTAAACCCCTTCTTCAATATTCGGAATAACTTCAGCATCCGACAGGGTAACCCGAACCTGTTGCCCGAGTTTGGCGATTCCTATGAACTCACCGCAATATTTATCCTGTCAAAGCTGAGCCTCAATTCTAGCATCTACCATTTGTACACTGCGGATGTTATTGAACGGATCTCGTATTTTGAGAACAACGTCACCATCACCAAACCGACCAACGTGGGCACGCGACATAAAACCGGATTTGAACTCAACGGAAAGTATTCTCCCACTAAAAAGATCAGCTTCAATGGTGATGTCAACATTGGTTACTTCCAGCGCAAGGGTCAATTTCAGTCTCAGGACTTTGCTTTTACAGGTGGGCAGTGGTCATCTAGACTAACGGGTAAGTTCAAGTTGCCTAAGGGCTTTGAGGCAGAGATTTCGGGAGATTACCAATCTGGCTACAAAACCGTGCAAAATGTGGTGTCAGGTTTTGCATTTATGGATCTTGGCTTGCGTATAAAACTATGGGACGGCAAGGGTGTGATCAACGCCAGTGTGCGGGATTTATTTGCCTCGCGCATTCGCGAGAGCTATGTGGATAATGATGATTTTTACCTCTACAACTTCTCACAACGTGGCCGCTTTATGACCTTAGGCTTCAGCTGCAGCTTTGGTAAGGGCGAAGCCATGACCTATTCGGGTAGAAGGCATCGATAGCCGGTATTTATAGCTTCGAAGGATTCGGTACAACCTCATGTTGCATTTCGACCATTGCTCGTTCCTCGCAAGCTCAATGTGACACTAGTTTTTTGCATCAAAATTAATATAAAGCCTGCTCTGAGCGAGGTGCGAGTCGAAGGGAAGTCGACCCGGAATTATATCCAAAAGGGTCATTCCAAATTTCCCGTGGCGCGTGTCTTCAAATGAATGGGTCGCCAGGAAATTTTCAAACAAGGCTCGCCACGTATTACATTTGATTTGCTTCAAAGGCCTTAAATTAACATGACCAATAAAGCGACACTATGAGACCAGTTTATCTATTCATTTTAATTCAAACGCTAGTATGGCAAGTGCCGGTCGCTCAAACCATAAATTAGAAAGGAAACGACATTGGAGGGGAAGCCGCATTTAATGAGTCTGGCTGAGCACTTAGCATGCCCGATTCCAATACGGTAGCCATCGGGGCTAGACAAAACGATGGAAACGAAATCAAGACGCTTTCTTACAACAACACAAACACATTGACATTGAGTGATGGGGGTGGATCTCTTGTTGTTCCTAGAAAGGCAGGATTTGTTGCCAGAAGATCGGCAAATATTACAATGGGCAACGGAGCGTGGTTTTACTTCAATGCCTAGGAATTAGACAATGCAGATTCAGATTGTTATAACCCTGGATGGGGTGTTTTACTGCTCCATCCAAGGGTCTCTATGAATTCACTACGACCATTCAAGCCTCAGTTGGAAATGGAGCCACTATGATTCCTTATCTATCTATAGGAAGTGGTTTAGCTAGCAGAACTCGAGCTAGAGGGGCTTCAGCCAGGGTGCCAACTAGTATTATATTTACATGGAATGTGCCTTTAAATGCGGGTCAAAATGTAAGATTTAGATATTCTGGCAATACATTTGGGATGTATGGAAACGCAGGTATTAACTCTGATTACGCACCACGCTTATCAGGGGTTAAGATTAACTAAGAAAAACTCGTTTAAACTTGACCCGCAACCTGAACCAGGTTGCGGGTTTTTTATTTCCTAAATGTAACTCATGAAACATACGCTGCTATTACTTCTTGCTACCTTATCCTATGCTGGCTTGGCTCAAACAGAGGATGGTTTTTCCGATGATGCATTTGCTGGAGAAGGGGTTTCTTCTGGAATGGTTTACGCTGAAATGAGCGTGCTTGTAAAAAATGAGCATGCTAAAATCACGTTTGATTTTGGAACAGAAGAAGACGCCAAGGAGCTGAGAAAAGAGGCGCTATGGACAATGGCGAGATCTATAAATACTTCCTTCTAGAAAAGATGAATGGCTTTTAATTAAAGGGCCCCTTCAATTATTTCACTCACCACTCCTGGATCCAATAGTGTGCTGGTGTCTCCCAACTTATCGGGCTCACCTTCGGCAACCTTTCTTAGGATTCTACGCATTATTTTACCTGATCGGGTTTTGGGCAATCCGCTTACAAACTGAATCTTTTCAGGCTTGCCGATTTTGCCGATTTCGGTATTCACGGTTTCTATAATGGATAACCGTGCAGCATCTTCATCAGCAACAACACCATCACAAACCACATAAGCATAGATTCCTTGGCCTTTGATGTCATGAGGATAGGCGACCACCGCGGACTCAATCACTCTGCTGTTTGCATTAATGGCATTTTCAATCTCTGCTGTTCCAAATCTATGGCCACTCACGTTGATCACATCATCTACCCGACCAATAATGCGGTACATACCGTTCTCGTCTCTTCGAGCTCCATCACCTGTGAAATAATGGTCTTTGTAATGTGAGAAATATGTAACCCTACATCGCTCATGGTCGCCATAGGTCGTTCTTAAAATGGAAGGCCATGGATATTTCATACATAGATAGCCCTCGACATTGTCCTCGGTTATTTCTTTTCCTTCTTGATCCAATAAAACAGGCTGAATGCCAGGTAGCGGATACCCAGCATAGGACGGCTTCATCGGACTGTGCTTGCCCAGACCCGAAATTAATATGCCGCCCGTTTCGGTTTGCCACCAAGTATCTACAACGGGGCAGGTTTCTTTACCAACCAACTTATGGTACCAATGCCAAGCTTCTTCATTGATGGGCTCGCCAACGGTGCCCAATACCTTCAGGGAACTCAAATCGTATTTAGTAACCAAATCGTCACCGCAGCCCATCAAAGCTCTAATGGCTGTCGGCGCAGTATAGAATTGGGTCACTTTGTGTTTTTCGCAGACTTGCCAAAATCGACCGGCATCTGGAAAGGTTGGTATGCCCTCAAACATCATAGTTGTGGCGCCAGATAGTAGAGGTCCATAAACGATGTAACTGTGTCCTGTGATCCAGCCAATATCAGCTGTGCACCAATAGATGTCTCCTTCCTCGTATTGAAACACATTCTGAAACGAATAGGCGGTGTATACCATGTAGCCGCCATGCGTATGAACCACACCTTTTGGTTTTCCAGTTGATCCTGAAGTGTATAGAATGAAGAGCATGTCGTCCGCATCCATGGGTTCGGCAGGGCATATTTTGCTGGCACCATTAATGGCATCGTGCCACCAATAATCACGTCCATCTTTCATTTCCACCGCTGTTTCCGTGCATTGGTAAATAATGACCGATTCTATGGAAGTGCATTTCGAGACAGCCTTATCTACAATTCCTTTTAGCTTTACTTGCTTTGCACCTCGGTTGAGCCCATCCGATGTAATAACCATTTTTGCTTGTGCATCATTGATCCGGTCTGCCATCGCATTGGCACTGAAGCCTGCAAAAACAACCGAATGAACAGCTCCAATGCGCGCACATGCTAAAACGGCAATAGCCAGCTCGGGCACCATGGGCATGTATAAAATGATCCGATCACCTTTTACAATTCCTTTAGACTTCAGCGCGTTTGCAAATTGACAAACCCGATCACTAAGCTCCTGATAAGTGAGGATAGCATGTTTTGAATTTGGATCATTCGGTTCCCAAATAATTGCAGGCTGATTGGCTCGTTTTGGTAAGTGACGATCCAAAGCATTTTCAGTAATATTCACCACACCACCTAAAAACCACTTGACATCCGGTTTCTGAAAATCCCATTCACAGGCCTTGTCATAGGGCTTTTGCCATCTAAAAGTCTGTGCAATGCCATCCCAAAAGGCTGATGGGTCAGAAACGCTGTTTTTGTAATGTTCTTGGTATTGCTCGAATGAGTTTATTTTCAAATTCATAGGTAGATGGCATTCTATTTATGACAAGAGGAGTTCGATTTTACGAAAAATGAACTTCCCCAGAGTTTTAAGACTCAACAAGTAGAGGTTTTTCACCGGATAAACGAGAAAACTTACCGTAAAATCAATCTCGCTAAAGAAATAAAATCTTAGTTGAATTCCTGCGTTTCCTTGATTGGGTTGCTCTATAAACAAGCAATTCATTGAAATCACAAAGAAAAATGACACCAAAAGCAAAATTTCATATTAGGATAAACCTAGAATTCATCGTACATCGCTATGTTTGGCAACCGAAAATCAGATTATCCTTAATAATAGCAAATTAGCAAATACAAAATCGTGATTATGAAACGCACCTTTTTATCCTACACTTTGACCCTAGCCATGATGTTCATAGGTCTTGGTTTGTCCTTCGCTCAACCAGCAGAAGCGGCAGTAGAAGAAACAACAGAAGCGGTTGCAGATAGCAACGCACAAGAAGAAGCTCCTGCCGAAGAGCCTGTAGTTGAAGCAGCAGCTATGGAAGCTGACGATGCTAGCACAGATGGCGAAGAAGCTCCTGCCGAAGAAGCAGGTTTACATCAAGCTATCAAGCAGAAATTTATCGATGGTGGTCCATTCTTTATGGCTATTGTATTGATTTGCTTAATCTTAGGACTCGCTCTTAGTATAGAAAGAATTCTGTATCTAAACATGGCCTCCACAAACACTGGAAAATTACTTGAAGAGGTTGAGTCAGCACTTCAAAGCGGTGGTGTAGAAGCAGCAAAAGAAGTTTGTAGAAACACAAGAGGTCCGGTAGCAAGTATATTCTTTCAAGGTTTGGAAAGAGCAGACCACGGAATTGAAATGGTTGAGAAGTCAGTTGTTTCCTACGGTAGCGTTCAGATGGGGCTTTTAGAGAAAGGCCTTTCTTGGATATCATTATTCATCGCCCTAGCACCAATGCTTGGTTTCTTCGGAACGGTAATCGGTATGATTGGCGCATTTGATGCGATTGCAGCAGCAAATAACATCTCACCAGGTATTGTGGCGAGTGGTATTGGTGTGGCACTTATTACAACGGTATCGGGTCTATTAGTGGCAATGGTTTTACAGGTATTCTACAACTATATCGTAGCCAAGGTAGACAGTATCGTAAATGAAATGGAGAACGCTTCAATTTCTTTAATCGATATCATGATCAAGCATCAAATGACAAAATAAGAAGCAGCATGTTTCAAAAAGGAAATCAAATAATAATGTTCGTGTTCATGGTCATTGGATTAATTCTAATGATTTTGACTATGGGAATAGAAGTGACTGATGAAGGCGAATGTGTCAACTGCGGCATTGAAGGCTCATTCATTGGATTCACCTATATCCTTCTTGTGTTAGCGCTAATTGCTGCACTTGGGGGAACTGTTATGACAGCGATTACTAGCCCGAAGAAAATGATAGGAAGTGCGATTGGAGTCGGGGCTATGATAGTAGTCTTTGGCATCAGTTATGCCTTCGCTTCAGGTGAAGTAGTCAAGTCATATGGAGATGTTTCTGAATCCACATCAAGAATGGTTGGCGCAGGATTGATCACATTCTATATACTACTTGTATTGGCGGTATTGAGCATAGTTTATGCCTCTATCTCCAGAATGATTAAATAAAAATAGCGATGGCTAGAAGTAAAAGAGAACTAACAGAAATCAATGCAGGATCGATGGCAGACATCGCCTTCCTTCTATTGGTGTTCTTTCTAGTTACAACTACCATGGATAGCAGTTGGGGTTTGTCTCGTAAGCTTCCTCCGCCATTGATCGAGAACCAAGAGCCGCCACCCCCTATTAAGGATAGGAATGTGTTTGTGGTGCTGGCGAATGCGAACGATCAATTATTGGTTGAAGGGCAGTTGATGGAAATTTCTGATTTGCGTGAGGCTGCGAAAGAGTTCATTGCGAATCCTCAACGCAAGGAGGATTTACCTGAGTTTAAGGAAGTGGATGTTGACTTACTTGGTATGATGCCGGTTTCTAAGCAAGTAATCTCGCTTCAAAACGACAATGGCACATCTTATAACCTATACATTCAGGTTCAGAATGAATTGGAAGCCGCGTACAACGAGTTAAGAGATCAGCTTTCATTAGAAAAGTTCGGGACGAAGTATAGTATCATCGAAGAGATGGCTAAAAGTGAAGACCCGGGAGTATCTGAACCCGCAAAGGCGAAAGTTAAGGCAGTGAGGAAAGTTTATCCTCAGCGAATTTCTGAGGCAGAACCAAAAGAAACAGGATCATAATATGTCAAAATTTAAAAAAGACGGTAAAAAGAATACGCCTGCAGTTTCTACTGCATCGTTACCTGATATTGTTTTCATGTTGCTTTTCTTCTTTATGGTTACAACCGTAATGAGAGAGGTTGACTTGAAAATCAAGTTGAGCCAGCCTGAGGCAACAGAAATTGAGAAATTGGAAGATCGCTCGCTAGTTGACTATGTCTATATAGGTGAGCCAACAAATACAGCCTTGTATGGAACACTTCCAAAAATTCAATTGGATGATGCTTTTGCAACTGTTGCTGATATACAGGATTATGTAATCGAAAAGCGCGCAGATCGACCTGAAGCAGTCCATGGCGCAATCATCGTATCCTTAAAGGTGGATGAAGAAACTAAGATGGGTATTGTTACTGATGTGAAGCAAGAGCTTAGAGATGTGCAGGCTTTAAAGATTAGCTACTCTACAAGAGAGAAAGTGAATAAGAAGAAATTCTAAGTAGGGAAAAATCGCAAGCAAAAGGCTCTGAGTAATCAGGGCCTTTTTTTTATGCCTCAATTTCTTTGGCTTCATCAAAAGTAGAATCTCTATAAACAAGGGAGAGACCTCCGCTTAGCACAAGAATGCTCAGTAAAACAAGCTGTATTTGATCATTTGAGGAGCCGAGTGTCTCTACTTCAGAGTCAAGCGTGCCTAGCCCAATGAAAAAAGCCACCAAAACGGCAAGCGCATTATTTACGAAGTGACCGATCATGGGTAGTATTAGCGATCCAGACCAATGCGCCCCATATCCTAGAATGGCCCCAAGAAGCAAGCGTGGAAAAAAGCCAAGAAACTGCAAATGAATAAAAGAGAACCAAAAGGCAGTAACCCAAATAGCCAGGTGATAATTACCCTTAAATGTTTTAAGCATAAGCGGCTGAAACGTGCCTCTAAATAATAGCTCCTCCCCCACAGCTGGGATCAGAGCAATTAAAACCAAATTAAAAATCAGGCCACCAATTGTATCGGTATCTAAAAACAGCCGAATCAAGTGCTCGGCATTTTGCTCTGTCGACTGCATCCAAGTGTTAACAGAGTCAATAGGAAAGACAAGGGCAGAATTCCATTCAGCCAAATAGTTGATGAGCGGAAATGCCGAGAACATGGCAAATCCAAATATCAGGGCTGAAATTATTCCTACATAGGGTAGCTCGGTTGGCTTGTATCGATCTTCCCTCAGAAAAATTCTATAGACAATGTAGGGCGCAATGAAAAGCCCGATGGCCTGAGCAAGCTGCATTACTTTTAGAAAGAATATCTTATCTATATCGGCCGTGGATAAAGAATTACTACCTGCAAGAGCATCTAAACTATACCCTGCCAAGAGGAATGGAATCATAGTAATTCCAGCGAGTAAAAGCATTGCTAACAGACCAAAAACCAAGAGAATCAGTAATTGAGCGATAGGATGTAAAGAGCGAAGCGACTCTCGCATAGTTGATGTGTTTTGATTGTAAGTTTGCAAAAGCAAAAATGGTCAAGATTGACAATATAGAGTTGGGAGAATTCCCCTTATTACTTGCTCCGATGGAGGACGTGAGTGACCCGCCCTTTCGTGCCTTGTGTAAAAAGCATGGTGCAGACTTGATGTATACTGAATTCATTAGCTCAGAAGGCCTGATTCGGGATGCTGTCAAAAGCACGCAGAAGCTGGACATTTATGATGAAGAACGGCCAATTGGGATTCAAATATTCGGAGGGGAAGAAAGCTCTATGCGATTGTCAGCCGAAATTGTAGAACGCAGTAACCCCGATTTACTAGACATTAATTATGGCTGTCCAGTTAAAAAAGTAGTATCAAAAGAGGCTGGCGCTGGGATTCTCCGAGACATACCAAAAATGATCAGGCTAACCAAAGCAATTATTGAAAGCACTAATCTACCTGTCACCGTGAAAACTCGTTTGGGCTGGGACGATTCTTCAAAATACATTGTAGAGGTAGCTGAAAGATTGCAGGATATAGGTGTGAAGGCCATATCAATTCATGGGCGTACTCGCGTGCAGATGTACAAGGGCGAGGCAGATTGGTCACTGATAGGGGACGTAAAGAATAATCCGCGTATGCACATTCCTGTATTTGGAAATGGAGATATCGACACCCCCGAAAAGGCGGTATCCCAAAAGAGTCGATATGGTGTGGATGGTGTGATGATTGGACGAGCTGCAATCGGTAATCCTTGGTTTTTCGATGAGATTAAGCACTTCATTAAGACTGGAGAGCACAAGGCTCCACCAATTATTGAAGACAGAGCCGCAGCTGCCAAGGAACACCTGGTTCGTTCGCTAGAATGGAAAGGCGAAAGACTGGGGATTGTTGAAATGAGAAGACATTATGCCAACTACTTTAAAGGCATTCCTCATTTTAAGGAAACAAGAATGCAACTAGTCACCAATGATAAGCCAGATGAGTTATTGGATATTTTGGACGGGATTGCTACTGCTCAATTTGCAGTAACTACTTGAAGCTTTGAGGATCTTAACATAACGCTCACTGTCATGAGGCTTGCTCCAAACCCGATCCCAGTTGTTACAGCAATTACAGCCAACAGGTCCGCCCATTCTAACTCAACAGGATAAAACTCTACTATGCCGCCCTGCAGCGGAAAGAAACCAACGAATTGTTGTAAGAGTATGATCACCACTCCAACTCCGAGACCTGTTGCCATGCCCAGCATGGTAATAAAAAGGCCCTCAAATAGAAATACACCCCTAACATCATTTATCGAAAACCCGATAGACCGCAGCAGTGCTATGTCTTTCTTTTTTTCAATAATCAGCATAGTAATACTACCGACCAAATTGAAAGTTGCCACAATGAGAATGAAGCAAAGAATAAAGAAAGTGACCCACTTTTCAGTTGCATTCGTCTTGAAAATGAGGTCGTTTAGTTCGATACGAGATTTTACTTCGAAGTTGTCTCCAAAGTGTGCTTGTGCCTTGTCTTTAAAATCCTTCACGGAGACGCCATCTTTCAGAGTTACCTCAAGGTATGTGGCCTGACCTTCGCATTGAAGTAGTTCTTCGGCAAACTCAAAGTCAGTGTAGAAATAAGAATAGTCGAACTCCGGATTTAGTGCGATAATGCCGGAAGCAATGATTCGCTGCATTTCGAATTTATTCTGCGGGTTGAGAGACTTCATTCCGTCTCTTTTGGCAGCAAAAACTTTGATTGAACTGGCACCATCATCTACATAAAGATTTAAGTTGTCCGCTATGCCCCAGCCCAAGAGTGCAGCGGGCATATCTTGATTGCTGAGTAACATCTGTCCCTCATATATGTGTGAGTCAATTCCTAAATAGGGGAGATAGAGCTCAGAGATACCTCTGAGTGTTACTATGTTTTGCTGGTCCTCATATTGAAGAAACACCGTCTCTTCCAAAACTGGAGATATTGCTTCAATTTCTTCCCATTGAGCTACGGATTCATAGTCCAATGTATCAAGACTAAAAACCTTACCCTTGATTGGTGAAATACGAACATCTGGATCTACGGATGTGTAGAGGGTGGAGACCAACGATTCTAGCCCGTTAAAGGCGCTTAACACAATAATCATGGCAAGGCTGCCTATAGCTACCCCTGCTGCCGCAATACCCGATATTATGTTGATTACATTTCTAGAATCCTTCGTGCGAAGACTACTCAGAACCTTAAATGCATTGGTAATCTTTAAAGGATTTGAAATCAGAAATTTGAGAAAATGGGTTGCGGTATTTCCTTTTCGAAAGAACAAGTACCTACGAGCGATGTAAGCAGATACATTCACCTATTTATCCCGGTAAGATTTGGTTGATACGGTCTGCATAGTCCAACGAATCATCATGATAAAACCGAATTTCTGGCATCTTTCTGAACTGATTCTTTATTATTGGATAAAGAGATCTAGTTACTTCTCCAATGTTTTCATTCAGTCCTGCAATCATTGTCTTAGGATCTTTTTCGGGAAACACACTTAAATAAACTTTCGCAAAACCCAAATCTGGAGCTATTCGCACAACGGTAACGGTAATAATATTTCCTACTGCGAGGTGGCTCAAGTTCCGCTGAAAAAGAATACCGATCTCCTTTTGCAACAGTCGAGAAACCTTTTGTTGTCTTACTGATTCCATATCCACAAATGTATGGTTTGGAGGTTGCCTAGAGCTCTTAGTCTAGATCTTCACTATTCATTGTTACTCATTGTAAACCAATGCGAACACATTTGCGTCCTATAACCATACTTTTGTATTAATATCAATACCATGAAACAATCCTTACTCTCAATATTAGCCATTGCTCTCTCCTTAGTTGGGTTCTCGCAAATCACAATTTTATCAACTGATATTGGTCAAGCTGGCGACAGCATGATTATTGGAAATGATAATCCTTCTAATACAATGAGCGTGGGTGGCACTGGAAACCAGTCTTGGAGTTTCGAGTTTATTGTGAATGACTACAACACGCTATTATTCCAAGATCCATCCAACACGATTAGTTCAAGCGTATTTCCAGGAGCGGACATCGCTATAGAAAGGCAAAGCGACACCCTGTTTTTCAAGAAGAACTCTTCGGAGCTTTCTCTTGATGGATTATCTGGAGACGTCTCAGGTTTAACTGGAGTGCCATTAACCTTAGCGCTGAACATTCAAAACGATGTGACTCAGATTGAGTTCCCTTCTACTTTGGGTAATGGTTTTACCGATCAAGCAACAATTGACACAATCGTGAATTGTGCAGATATAAATGCCTCACAATACTGCACACAAGCAAGAATAAAGAGAAGATATCTTGTTACCTCTAACATAGACGCCTTTGGTGATTTAGAAACTTCAGGTGGCACATACGCTAATACGCTGAGACAATACTATAATGAGCGAACCATCGATTCGGTATGGGCTAATCTCCCAATTTTTGGAGGTCCATTGAATTTCATACAGGACATCGACTCAACATCTTTCATATACAGATGGTATGCAACAGGAGAGAAATGGCCGGTTTTAACAGCATACGCTGACGCACAAGGCGGAAACATAATAAGCGCAGAATTCCAAATTGATAATCTTTTAGGCACAGTAGAGCAACGAAACAACCCAAGGTGCAATGGAGATTGCAATGGAAGCGCAGCAGTTTTAGGCTTAGGCGCTGATCCTGGATATACATACACTTGGCCAGCATCTGCCAATAATCAAACCGGTGCTACTGCATCTGGACTGTGTGCGGGTACATATACAGTTACCATTCAAGACAACGACACAGATACGTATGAATTGGATGTTATTCTTACAGATCCACAAGTGGTGGGGGTTGTTGGTTCGGTTCAGTATAGTAATGGAACCAATGGGGCTATTGATATTACAGCCAGTGGTGGCAATGGCACGTTTACTTATACTTGGTCTGGGCCTGCTGGATTCACAGCCACGAGTCAGGATATTAGCGGTCTCGAACCTGGATCATATACCGTAATTGTAACGGACGGAAAAGGTTGCCAAGTAACCGAGATATATGAAGTTTTTTCAGTTTCTGGAGTGTCTGATATAGGCGCTATTGTTTTTAGCATGTATCCAAACCCGGCCAATGAACAAGTTACAATAGAATTTGAAGGTCAATTAGCACACTTGCGCATTTCAGATTTGTTGGGCAATACAATCGTAGATCGCAACCTAGTTGGAAACAAGTCATTCATTGAAACTTCTGAGTTAAGTAGCGGAATTTATATGATTGAAGTATCTACAAATGAGGGTACTCAATTGAAGAAATTGACTGTTCTTCATTGATGCGATTCATAAGCTGAACTGACGATAGTCATATCGATAGACTATAATGCGGGACACATTTGTGCCTCGCTTTTTTTATGAATGAAACCAAACAAATTACAGCTTGCTATCACTGCGGAGAAGACTGCCTTGAGATTGTTCATCATGATGATTATGACTTCTGCTGTAATGGCTGTAAAACCGTTTATTCCCTGATTTCCATTTGGGTCAATTAGGTGCGCCTCTCTCCAAAGCTATTTTTGATTGGTAGGTGGTAGGGTAAATGAGAGACCGGATGTTAAAATCCGCTGGCATTCAATATCTAAACTTTCTAGTTCAAAATAAACAATGGTGCCATTGAAAAATCGGTTTCCATTTAGTGTATTGACATGGTGCTCTCACCCTTTGTAAATTCCATCCGAGCATATTCA
>Ga0257120_1000254_pt1 | contig 42056 bp, 41 predicted proteins | sample SI106_10metaG_FD_190153 | JGI IMG/M metagenome (GOLD analysis project Ga0257120, IMG submission 190153) | Marine microbial communities from Saanich Inlet, British Columbia, Canada - SI106_10 | ecosystem: Environmental > Aquatic > Marine > Inlet | place: Canada: British Columbia | collected...
TCTTCACTTAAGTTAGAAACACGTGTGTTTAAACCAGCAACCTCATCTTCTAAGTCTTCAACTTCTAAAGGTAACTCTCCTCGTACGTTTCTAATTTCATCGATTCTAGAGTCGATTAATTGTAAGTCGTAAAGTGCTCTTAATTTTTGTTCAACAGAAACTTCTTTCTTCTTTGCCATGTTTATATGTAATAAATAGGGTTTGTACTTTTTTGCGATAAAACGATTGCAAAATTACTAATTTTTTTCGTAAGATAATCAACCAAAAGTCTTTTTGTAAACTGTTCGCTTTCATAATGTCCAATATCGGCTATTAAAAGCGCTTTTTCAGCTTTAAAAAACTCGTGATATTTAAAATCTGCACTCACGTATGCATCTGCTCCTAAACTCTTTGCGTTCGAAACGGCAAAACTTCCAGCACCTCCCAAAACAGCTACTTTTTTAATTTTCTTGTGAAGCAGTTCAGAATGACGAATACAATCGGTTCGCATATTTTTTTTGAGGTACTTCAAAAAATCAAGTTCATCCATGGCTTCTGTAAATTCGCCTATCATCCCCATTCCAATATCTTGGTGTATATTTTCAGTGGTAACAATCTCATAAGCAACCTCTTCATAAGGATGCGCTTCTTGTAATTTCCTTAAAATTTGGGCTTCATTTTTACTTTCAAAAACTACACGAATACAAATTTCATTTTCTGAATGAAGCATTCCTTTAATACCTACAACAGGATTGGCATCCTCAGTTCCCCGAAAAGTTGCAACGCCTTCGCTACTAAAAGAGCATTGATCGTACTTCCCAATATTCCCTGCTCCTGCTTCAAAAAGGGACGCTCGAAGGGCTTCAGCATTTTTTGTAGGAACAAATGTGGTTAACTTTTTGATAATGCCTTTTTTAGGAATTAAAATTTTAGTGTTTTTCAAACCTAAAACTTCACATATTTTGGCAGAAACCCCATTTTTTGAATTGTCTAAAGCAGTATGCGTTGCATAAATCGCAATGTCATTTTTAATGGCTTTTAAAACCACTCGTTCTACATAGGTATTCCCATTCAACTTTTTTAAACCCCCAAAAATAATTGGATGAAAACTAACTATCAGATTGCATTTTTTTTCAATCGCTTCATCTACAGTGTCTTCCAGAGTATCTAAGGTAACTAAAACACCTGTAATTTCGGTTTGGTCATCCCCTACCAATAAACCAACATTGTCAAAATCTTCGGCATAGTGCAGGGGTGCTAATTCTTCTATATAGTTCGTAATTTCTTTGATCTTCATCTGATATGATTTCTATAAAAACCAAAGTTAGCATTTTCCATGTATCAATCCATAAAAATGCGTTATTTTCGTACTAATGAAATTGATTCGCTATTTATTGTTTCCTTTTTCAATTGCATATCACCTTGTAACTATGGTGCGAAACTGGATGTTTGATATTGGATTTTTAAAGGAAACTTCCTTTAGGCTTCCTGTAATTGCTGTTGGAAACCTCAGTGTTGGAGGAACTGGCAAAACACCGCAAATTGAAAACCTCATCCGATTACTGAAAGACAAGTATCGCATCGCTGTTTTAAGCAGAGGATACAAACGCAGCACGAAAGAATTTCTCATCCTAAATGAAGATGCTACAGCTCAGGAAGTTGGAGATGAACCCCTGCAGTACTTTCAAAAATTTAAAAACATCACAGTCGCTGTAGATACAAATCGTGTACATGGTATTTCAAAATTATTGAAAAACACAAATACTGAGCTTATTTTATTAGATGACGCTTATCAGCATCGAAAAGTAAAAGCAAGTTTATATCTATTACTTACAAAATATGACGATTTATTTACCCGTGATTTTTTGATTCCTACCGGAAACCTAAGAGAGGGAAAGGCTGGAGCAAAAAGAGCCGACTTAATTATTGTAACCAAATGCCCTAGCAACCTGGACCACACTTCTAGGAAAAAGATTGAACAACAGCTACAACGCTATCGCAAACCTCTCTTTTTTACCACAATTTCTTATGCGAAATCGATCAAAGGGACACAGCCTATCTTAACTGCTGACCTCAAAAACTATAGGGTTTTATTAATTACCGGAATTGCAAATCCGACTCCCCTATTGAGTCATTTAAAAAATCTTAGCGTCCATTTTACACATCTTAAATATTCCGATCATCATCATTTTTCAAAAAAAGAGATGCTCCATATTCAGCAACAATTTTCAGAAATGAAAACTGAAAACAAGATTTTATTAACCACTGAGAAAGATTATACGCGATTGCAATATCAATTGGAAGACTTGAATTATCTCCCGATAGAAACTCAATTTTTAGGAGACCAAAAAGAGTCATTTGACGACCTCATTACATCCCATATTCGCAATTTCTCTACCCAATAAAATGGCATTAAAAAACCCGAAGCAAAGTCTTCAGGTTTTGTTATGTTTTAAAAAGATTGCTTTGCTTACCAGCGAATCACTACAGAACCCCAGGTAAATCCACTTCCAAAAGCGGCTAAAACGACGAGATCATTCTCTTTAATTTTTCCCAGTTCCCAAGCCTCTGTCAAAGCAATAATTACAGACGCAGCGGTCGTATTTCCATACTTCATGATATTATTGTAAACCTGGTCATCAGACAATCTAAATTTCTTTTGAATAAATTGTGCGATTCGTAAATTCGCTTGATGCGGAATCAACATATCAATGTCCTCTTTTTGCATATTATTGGCTGCCAAGCCCTCTACGATGGCCTCAGAAAATCGAGTAATGGCATGCTTAAATACAAATTGACCATTCATATACGGGTAGTATGAAACATCATCAGGATCATTATTTGCCAAAATTTCAGGTACCCAACGCTGTGTAGAAGGCCCTTCTAAAACTAGCTCTTTCGCGTGTTTTCCTTCAGAATGCAAATGAGAAGACAAAATTCCTTTTCCTTTTTCTTCCGTTCGAGATAGTACGGCCGCTCCCGCTCCATCCCCAAAAATAACAGTAACCCCTCTACCTCTTGTAGAGCGTTCCAATCCTCCTGAATGATTCTCTGCACCAATCACCAAAATATTTTGATACATCCCTGTTTTGATAAATTGATCGGCTACCGACAAGGCATATATAAACCCAGAACATTGGTTCCGAACATCCAGCGCTCCAATAGTTGGCATGTCTAATAACTCTTGTACTTGAACCCCTCCTCCTGGAAAATACATATCTGGACTTAAGGTTGCAAAAACAATAAAGTCGATTTCATCTTTGGTCAACCCCGATCGCTCTAAGGCAATTCTTGCCGCTTTGGCTCCCATAACTGCTGTGGTATCTTCTGTTTTGGGGTCAATCCAACGTCTTTCTTTAATTCCAGTTCGTTCTTGAATCCATTCATCAGTGGTCTCCATAAACTCCTTCAGATCATTATTAGTCACAATGTTTTCTGGAACATAATAGCCCAAGCCGGTTATTTTTGAATTGTACATACTATTAATAGGTCTTTATATTGTTGAATTACTTTGTCTCTTCCAAAAATAGTGAATTTTCTCTTGATATTGAATTCAGCATCATGGTAAGTTATAAAAAATAAAAAAGGCTGTCATCTTGTCACAATTCAATGTTTGGTATTTTTTTTGACTATTGAATGATTGAAAATCACAAAACAATAACGGTTTGCTGATTCAAGTGAATTTTGAGAAACCAAGAATATTACTTGAAACGGCAACATCAAAAAAGAAAACAATACACATGGCAAAAGGAAACATTAATGTATCGGTAGAAAATATTTTTCCACTGATTAAAAAATTCTTGTATTCAGATCACGAAATTTTTTTAAGAGAATTAATTTCTAACGGAACAGACGCAACTACAAAATTAAAACACTTAATTTCCATCGGAGAAGCCAATACAGAGTTGGGTGACGCAAAAATTGAAATTAGTATTGACAAAAAAGGAAAAACCCTAACCATCAAAGACCAAGGTTTGGGAATGACCCAGGATGAGGTTGAAAAATACATCAACCAAATTGCCTTTTCTGGAGCAGAAGAGTTTCTAGAAAAATACAAGGATGATAAAAATGAAACCGGTGTTATTGGGCACTTTGGATTGGGTTTCTATTCTGCTTTTATGGTTGCAGAAAAGGTAGATATTTTTACAAAATCTTTTAAAGACGAACCAGCAGCACATTGGTCTTGCGATGGATCTCCAGAATACACCTTGGAAGCACATGACAAACAAGACAGAGGGACAGAAATTGTTTTGCATATCGCAGACGATTCTACCGAATTTTTGGAAGAGCAAAAAATCAAAGATTTGTTAACCAAATACAACCGTTTCAATCAAGTACCTATTAAGTTTGGAACGAAGCAAGTAAACGATCCTAACTTTACGCCAAAAACCACAACAGACAAAGACGGAAAAGAGACTACAGAGCCTCATAAAAAAATTGAGGTTGACAATATCATCAACAACACAGATCCTGCATGGAACAAAAAACCAACAGACTTAACCGATGAGGATTATACCAATTTCTATAGAGAATTGTACCCAACACAATTTGAAGAGTCTTTATTTCATATTCACTTAAACGTAGATTTCCCATTCAACTTAACGGGTATTTTATTCTTCCCTAAGTTAAGTACGTCGATGGATATGCAGAAAGACAAAATTCAACTTTACCAAAATCAGGTATATGTAACAGATAATGTAGAAGGAATTGTACCCGACTTTTTACAAATGTTAAAAGGAGTTATTGATTCTCCAGACATTCCGTTGAATGTCTCTAGATCCTATTTACAAGCAGATGGCGCTGTAAAGAAAATCTCTGGGTACATTACAAAGAAAGTAGGTGATAAATTGGCTTCTTTATTCAAAAATAATCGTGAAGATTTTGAACAAAAATGGAATGACATCAAAGTAATTATTGAATACGGAATGCTGTCAGAAGATAAATTCTTTGACAAAGCGAAGAAGTTTGCCTTGTACCCAACGGTAAATGATTCGTACTTCACCTTTGACGAATTGATCGAAAAAACCAAAGAGAACCAAACTGACAAGGACGGAAACCATGTCATTTTATACACTTCAAACAAAGAAGCACAACACAGTTATGTTCAAGAGGTAACTGCAAAAGGCTATGAAGTACTTGTTTTAGACTCTCCTATAATTTCTCACCTAATGCAAAAATTAGAAGGTGCAGGAGAAAAAGTAAAATTTACTCGAGTAGATTCGGATCATGTAGATTACTTAATTAAAAAGGACGAAACGGTAATTTCTAAATTATCTGACGAAGAAAAAGCAACTTTAAAACCAATCATCGAAGCCAATGTACCTGAAAAAACATATACGGTTCAATTGGAGGCAATGGATTCTGCAGCTTCTCCATTTATGATTACTGTTCCAGAATTTATGCGAAGAATGAAAGAAATGCAAGCATCTGGCGGTGGTGGAATGATGGGAATGGGGAATTTTCCAGACATGTACAACTTGGTAGTAAACACCAACAGTCCATTGGTTTCAGAGATTTTAAACAACAAAGATGAAAAAGCACAAAAACATTTGATTTCTCAAGCTTTTGATTTGGCGAAATTATCTCAAAACCTTTTGCACGGAGAAGAGTTGACCAACTTCATCAAACGTTCGTACGAATTGATTAAATAAAAACTTCTAACAAGGAAGAAATTTCAATCCTCTTTGTGAAAACAAAGAGGATTTTTTAATATAAAAATAATATAAGAACCAACAAAGTACCCCATTATGAATCATAGACAACAATGTATCAAATAATAAAAGCAACCCCTACACATGCTGCTTTACTCTCCAAACTGGGTGAACAGTCTTTTTTAGTACCACATGGGCATTCTGCTCCCAAAAAAGATATTGACAATTATGTAGCCACTAATTTTAGTCAAGAAAATTTCTTAAAAGAATTAGAAAATCCTGAAAATGAATACAACCTAATCTATTATCAAGACAAAATTGCTGGTTTTTCAAAAGTCGTACTCAACTCGCAAAACGAAAACATCAAAGCACCCAATATAATGCTTTTGAGTCGTTTGTATTTGCTAGAAGATTTTTACGGACTGGGCTTAGGCAAAGCTCTTTTTGATTTTAATGTCTCTTTTGCTAAAGAAAACAATCAAACAGGCATTTGGTTGGCTGTTTGGGTCGAAAACCAGCGAGCAATTGCCTTTTATGATAAGATAGGCTTCCAAAAAGTAGGATCTTTTAACTTTAAAATATCGGATACGCATTCAAATCCGAACCATATTTTATATCTAGCTTTTTAAGAAAGCTGCTCCCTTCGTAAAAAATAAATCAAAAAAAAGCCTTCACTGTAATAGTGAGGGCTTTCTCAATCTCCTTTTTCATTCAATTTTTTTGATTTTAACTAAACCAATCTATTGAGCTACAAAAATAACTTCATTTTTACTTTTATTTTGCCCATACCTAGCCCAAATAATCCTTATATTTGGAAATACCCCAACAACTTCAATATGGAGAAAAATTATTCACAATTACTAACAGACATCCAAAAAAAAGCAGGGATCACCATCACCACCAGTAGGGATCTTCATTTTTTAAAAGAAGAGATAGACGATGCATTAAAAATAAGTCTTGGATTCAATACCTTGCGCAGACTCTTTGGTTTTTTGGATAGAACACACCCAAATACAAGTACTTTAAACCTACTGGCCAACTACTTAGGTTTTGAAAACTATGCCAGTTACAAAAGCAATATAAAAAATTATGACGAGTGGTATTTTCAACAAAGTCTTCAAAGAATTCAAACGACCAACACGATTACGAATCATGATCTAGAGATGATCAGTACAAGCTTAATCAATACAAATAATATTGTCTCTTTTGCTTATTTTTTTTCCTATTTGATCGAAAAATTGAACAGTAAGGTATTGGAAGAAATTTTTAAAAAAATTGTCTTTACAGATTTTTCGAATAGTGACTCTTTAAAATTTGCCACCATTACCACCTTAAGCCTATATCGAATTGAAGAAAAGAACGCACTCGCTATTTATAAAAAGCTGCTTAAATATGAGGAGTTTAAAAACAATGTTCCACTTCTTTACATTGACTATTCAAATTTGAATGGAATTTACTCTAAAGTACTCGCACTAATAAAGAAGCAAAGCAATAACGATTCTGACCTCTTATTCGTAAACTTAATGGAATTTTATCGCAAATATTATTCCTCAAAAGAATACCAACATATCGAGATTGCAAAATCCTTTAATTTTGAATCTTTTCATCCCGTTTTGCAAGGTCGATTTTATGCATACCTCTTATTAAAGTCTCCAAAAGATACAAAAAAGACAGAACGAGATATTATGTATTTTTGCAAAAAAAATTTAACCCAAATCACTTGGTTTTTAGAGGAAATCATCCCGTCATTAATTAGTATTAAGAACCTCAAGTTCCTGACAAAATTAATAACCGCTTTTAAAGAGCTTCTCTTCGAAACGAGTGAATGGTCTTCAAAAACAGGACAAGCGCTTTCTCTCATAGCAATGGCAAATTTAAATATTGAAAAAGGAAATATAAAAGCGGCATATCTCAACCTAAACCAGGTAGACCTTGAAAAAATTGAATTGAGCTATAGCGAGTATATTAAACTGTTTTATTATCAAACCAAAATGCAAATCTCTCTGATACAAAAAGACCCTGAAGAAAACTTAAAAAATGGTTTGATCTTTGCCGAACTCATTCAAAAAACTGGGTTTACAAAATTTGAAGAGCCACTTATAGAATTTACGTATACTCAAAGCTAAAAAAATATCTTTCCCCAATGATCTACCTTCTCATTGCCATTCTGCTTTTTTCTTTAAATAATGTGTTATGGAAGAAAAACTTAGCATCCATTTCTATTTCCCTATTAATGACTTATAGAGCATTATTTACCAGTCTATTGGCAATTGGGCTGCTCCTATATTTTTATGATCTAGACACTTTCACTAGAGCACAGTTTTTGAAAACAAGCATTGCTTCGCTCCTAGGTGCTATGGGGCTTATATGTATGTTAAACATTTTTAAAAAGACCTCTTTACAATGGGTAGGGGTCTACAACTTATTGGGAATTGGTTTTACAATTTTATACCTGTGGCTTTTTAAAAAATTAGAAATTTACACTTCAATTCTAGGGATTTCTATCATTACCCTCGGTTTTGGTTTTTATGTATATACACATAAAAATAGTACCCTAAAAATCAGTTTCAAGCAACACCTGATCCTACTTCTAATGGTTGTTTTTTTTGGCATAAGCACCATCATCAATTGGGAAAACTTAACTGATGAGACCCCTGCAATCCTGATCATTGCCAATCAAGAAAGTACGGTATTTATCTGTGGGCTCATTCTTTTTAGTACTCAAAAAAAAACCACTTCATTAAAACCCATACTACAAAAATATTTCACCCGAGTTTTATTAATGAGTATCGTTATTTTTTTAGGACTTTTGTTTAGTTTTTTGGGTTTAAAAATCACCAATCCCATCATCTCTGGGACACTGTTTCTAGCCAACCCATTGACTACCATTTTGTTTAGCTCACTATTTTTTAAAGAAAAGATCAGCATTAAAGAGTGGATCGCTATTGGTACTATCGCATTAGGAGCTTTTCTGCTACACCTACAAACGCAGTAGCCTTTATTGGGAACAAAAAATCCTTGCCGAGTTATACAACCTAACAGGAATTTGAAATACTACAGCCCACTGATAAAGTTTCCATAGGGGTCTTTGAACTGAGTCCCTTCTGCATATCGATGCTTGCTTAGTTTCTTATATTCTACCAATGCCCAGAGTACAAATTCTTTTACAAAATACGCATCATTTACATTCATATTTGGTTGTTCTGCTGCTAAGAAATCGTCTAAAGGTTTTATTTTATTTAGTTCATTTTTGTACTGCTCTTCTGTAAACTCATCTAACAATTCAAAATCTTCATCCGCATTAAAAAACCAAGAAATAATTGCATCATACGGAGTCACCTCTTCTTGCTTTTCTAATTTTTTAATTTCTGGAAAATAGGTTGGAAACAACGATTTAATGGCTTTTTTAATAAGCAATTCTGCAACAACTTGCGCACCTTCTTGCTCTCCTTCATAAACCAACTCTACCTTTCCAGTAATGGCAGGAATAATTCCGTCAAAATCGCTCAATCGAATCATGGTTTTTTCTTCTCCCGAAAGCAAGGCTCTTCGTTCTGCAGTACTTAATAAATTTTCGTACGCAGAAATGCTTAAACGAGCACTCACACCACTTTTCGCATCGATAAACTCACTCTCTCTCGCTTCAAAAACAATCTGTTCCAACAAATCTTTTGCTAATTCTGGTACTTGTAAGAACGTTTTTTGAGAACCTGATTGATGCGCCTCTTGCTGAGTGATTTTTTTGGCTGTCTCAATATCCGATGGATAATGAGTTAAAATTTGAGAACCAATCCGATCTTTTAAAGGGGTTACAATACTTCCTCTATTGGTATAATCTTCTGGATTTGCAGTAAAAACAAATTGCATGTCTAAGGGCAATCTCAATTTAAACCCTCTTATTTGAATATCTCCTTCTTGCAAAATATTGAATAAGGCAACTTGAATTCTTGCTTGTAAATCGGGCAACTCATTGATGACGAAAATACATCGATTCGCTCTTGGAATCATTCCGTAATGAATAACACGATCATCGGCATAACTCAATTTTAAGTTTGCTGCTTTTATCGGATCTACATCTCCAATAATGTCAGCTACTGTTACATCTGGAGTTGCCAATTTTTCCGCAAAACGTTCTGATCTATGCAACCAATAAATTGGAGTTGCATCTCCTTTTTCTTTGATGGTTTCAATCGCAAATCTCGAAATAGGATGTAAGGGGTCATCATTAATTTCAGAACCTTCCACTACAGGAATGTACTCGTCTAATAAATCGACCATCAATCTTGCCAATCGTGTTTTTGCCTGCCCACGTAAACCTAATAAATTGAGATTGTGTTTGCTTAAAATAGCACGTTCCAATTCTGGAATAACCGTATGTTCATACCCATGTACTCCTCTAAAAACGGTTTCTTTTCGCTTTATTTTTTCGATAAGATTTTGCCTTAACTCGTCTTTAATCGATTTTGACTCATACCCAGACTCTTTTAAAGCTCCTAATGTTGTACTCTTTTCTATATTCATGTGTTTTCTCTTCAAGTGGGGTTATTGCTTTTTGACGTTTTATTTATCCTTTAATTCTCTTTTTACGATTTGTTTCGTAGTCTTCAAAGATCATTTCTCCCAAACCTTTCAGTCCAGTATAAAATGCTTTTCCTTGATTTGCTTGTGTAAATGCTTTTATAAATTCCATTAAATAAGGATCTTGTGCAATCATAAAAGTTGTAATGGGAATATGCAATTTTCGGGCTTGTTGTGCCATTGCATAGCATTTGTTGACAATATATGGATCCAAACCATTGCTATTCTTATAATACTGACCGTCTGCCAATCGTAAACAACTGGGTTTTCCATCGGTAATCATAAAAATCTGCTTGTTGGTATTTCGTTTTCTACGGAGTAAATCCATGGCTAAATTTAATCCAGCCACCGTATTGGTATGATAAGGCCCCACTTGTAAATAGGGCAAATCTTTGATTTTGATAGACCAAGCATCATTCCCGAAAACAATAATTTCTAAGGTATCTTTTGGATACCGAGTCGTAATCAATTCTGCCAAAGCCATCGCAACTTTTTTAGCAGGGGTAATTCGGTCTTCTCCGTATAAAATCATCGAGTGACTGATATCGATCATCAAAACGGTGCTCATTTGACTCTTGTGCAAGGTCTCTTCAACAACCAAATCATTTTCGGTAAGGTTGAAATCGTCAATTCCATTGTTGATTTGTGCATTCCGAATACTTTCTGTAACCGATACGGTATCCAAAGCATCCCCAAATTGATAATTTCTAAAATCACCAGTATGCTCATCGCCAATTCCATGGGACTTACTTTTATGATTCCCAGCACCACTTCTTTTGATTTTTCCAAAAATATGATTCAATGCTTGCTGACGAATCGCACGCTCTGTTTTGGGAGTTATTTTGGTACCAGCTACTCCATCGGCACGAATCTCCTTCTTTATATATCCCTTTTTCTTAAGGTCTTCTATAAAATCATCAATAGTGTATTCCGCATTGGTCAATGAATACTCTTTATCTAAAGAGCGTAGCCAATCAATCGCTTCCTCAAAATCTCCTGAAGTATGGGTAATGAGCTCTTTAAAAATTTCAAAAAGCATTTCGAAGGGCGATTGGTGCTCTGCCGTATATGTTTTAAAAATAAACCCCTTTTTTTTTGTGTTGTTTTTCATCACATTAAAAATACGTTTTTATTAGATGCCTTTTAAAAAAAATGATTGCTTTACTAAATATCTTGATTAGAAATTTTGATGAGGTCTTACTGATTTCCACCATAATCCATATAAAAAACTGATAATCAAGGAGAAATAATTTTTTTTAAATGAATCCAAATTCTAACAAAAATTAATAACACAAACAAGTCTCATTTCGACAACTGTTTTTTATTTTTACAAAATGGCAAAAATTATAATTACGGGGGGTACCGGTTTAGTTGGCAAAAGACTAACTGAACTTTTAGTAAACAGAAATCATGAAGTGAGAATTCTTAGTAGAAATCCGCAGACTCCAAATGAATATAAATGGGATCCTTCTTCCAATGAAATTGATGAAAAATCCTTGGTTGATGTTGAATACATCATCCATTTGGCAGGTGCTGGAATTGCAGACAAACGCTGGACATCAGAAAGAAAAAAGATCATTATTGAGAGCCGTGTAGCCACTGCAAATTTAATTTTTTCAAAAATAAAAGAGCTTCAAATTCCATTAAAAGGATTTATCTCTGCCTCTGGAAGTAATTTTTATGGCGCAAAAACTGGTGCAACAATTTACGCAGAAACAGACAAAGCAGGTACTGACTTTTTGGGAAATGTTTGCTTACAGTGGGAAAAAGCAGCAACTCAATTTGAAACCTTACAAATTCCTGTAACAATTTTAAGAACAGGAATTGTCTTGTCTCAAAAAGGGGGTGCTTTAGACAAAATGAAAACACCCATCGTTTCTCCTTTAGGTTCTGGAAAACAATATTTATCTTGGATTCATCTCGATGATTTATGCCAAATGTACATCAGTGCTATTGAACATAATTTCTGTGGAATTTACAATGCTGTGGCACCCGAATTTCATACGAGTATCTCATTCTCGAAACTGTTGGCTCAAAAAATCCGTCGGCCTTTTTTACCAATTTCCGTTCCTGGAATACTCTTAAAACTGGTTTTCGGAGAATTGGCAATCATTCTACTAGAAGGAAGTAGATTGTCTTCCAAAAAAATACTCAAAGACGGATTTCAATTTCAATATAAAACTTTATCCAAAGCATTAGACCAACTGTTTCAAAAATAATTTTTTTTCACCTTTTGATCAATTCAAAAAAACCGTAAATTGCTAACATAAATTTTCAGCAATTATGAAGACACTTTCAATAAACGGGAAAGAAATTTCCATTGAAGCACAAGATGACATGCCCTTACTCTGGACAATTCGAGACATTGTGGGCTTAACAGGTACAAAATTCGGTTGCGGTCTTGGCCAGTGTGGTGCCTGTTCGGTACTGATAGATGGGAACTTATCAAAATCCTGTAGCATCCCTGTTTCCTATGCTGAAGGAAAAGAAATTTTTACCATTGAAGGTTCTTCAGATAACTTAGAATTTTTAAGAGAGGCATGGAATCAAGGCAATGTTCCCCAATGTGGCTACTGCCAATCGGGACAATTAATTGCCGCTACAGCGCTCTTAGATCAAACCGAAAATCCCACAAATGAGGATATCGATGCTGCCATGAGTGGCAATATTTGCAGATGTGGTACCTATACGAGAATTCGGAAAGCCATACACAAAGCCGTCGAACTTAAAACGAATAGCCATGAATAAAATTCAAAATTTAAGTAGAAGAAACTTTGTAAAAGTATTCGGATTGGCTTCTGGAGGAATTCTTTTGGGATGCAACATCTCTGGAAATAAAAAAGCCTTTCTCCCTTCAATATCTGATAGAAACTCATTTGCGCCCAATTTATTTATCAATATTCAAAAAGACGGAAACATTACATTAATTGCCTCCCGTTCGGAAATGGGACAAGGTATTCGTACTTCATTGGCTTCTGCAATAGCAGACGAAATGGAAGCCGATTGGAAATATATTACGGTCTCGCAAGCTACTGGTGACGAAAAATATGGCAATCAAAACACCGATGGTTCACGAAGTGTACGAACAATGTTGGAACCGATGCGAAAAATGGGAGCAACAGCAAAAAAGATGTTGATTACCGCCGCTGCAAAAAAATGGCAGGTTTCAGAAAACAACTGTATTGCAGTCAATCATTATGTAATCAACACCAAAACAAAAGCTCAAATTTTCTTTGGAGATTTGGTTGAAACAGCAGCGAGTCTTGAAATTCCAGATGCCAAAAACATCTCATTGAAAGAGACCAAAGACTTTAACTATATTGGAAAAACCTTAAAAAGTGTTGACTTAAAAGACTTTACGCACGGAACTGCAATATACGGAATCGACAAAAGAATTCCGAATATGAAATTTGCAGCCATTGCAAGATGTCCTGTCACTTTTGGCACGGTAAAAACCCTAGACAGCTCTACTGCGGAAAATATCGCTGGCGTTGAAAACATCATTTCCATGGATCGAATGATTCCTCCTACGGGAAAATTTTTCGGGATGCTTGGAGGTGTAGCAGTAATTGCCAACAACACCTGGGCAGCCTTTCAAGGAAAAGAAAGCTTGGAGATTGAATGGAATTTGGGAGAAAATAGCAACTATAGCACCCAATCTTACAATCAAAAAATTAGCAATCGACTTCAAAAAAATGGAAAACTAGTTCCTGGTAGTCGAGGAAATGTCGCTGCTGCATTTAAAGACAGTGCACAAATTATTGAAGCAACCTACCATGTTCCGCACTTGGTACATGCACCTATGGAAGTTCCGAATGCTGTTGCTTGGTATCAAGGAGATTCTTGTGAAGTATGGGCGCCCGTTCAAGACCCACAAACTGCACGAAGTGAAATTGCTCATTTTTTCAATTTAGAAATTGACAAGATAACCGTTCATGTTACATTTTTGGGTGGAGGATTTGGACGCAAATCAAAATCAGATTTTGTAGTTGAAGCGGTGGCTTTATCCAAAGAAATCAAGGCACCTGTTCAAGTGGTATGGACACGCGAAGATGACATTCAACATAGTTTTTACCATTCGACAAGTACACAGTACATTAAAGGTTCCTTAGACAAAAACGGACAGGTATCGGGCTGGTTGCACAGAGTTGCCTTCCCTTCTATTGTCTCTAATTTTAAACCTTTATCAGATTATGCTTCAGGGTTTGAATTGGGGCAAGGATTTCTCAATAATCCATATCAAATTCCGAACTTTAGATTTGAAAACACCAAGGCAGAAGCCCATATTCGAATTGGATGGATGCGATCTGTAATTCATATACACAGTGGATTTGGAATCAATTCTTTTATAGACGAACTCGCTATAAAAGCAGGAAAAGACCCCTTAGCTTTTCATCTAGACCTATTAGGAAAAGATCGTATTGAGGAAGGAAAATCAGATGTTCCTTTTAATTCTGGTCGACTAAAAAACGTTTTAAAAACTGTTGCTCAAAAAGCCAACTGGGGGAGGAAACTTCCCAAAGGTCACGGATTAGGATTGGCGGTTCATTATAGTTTTTACAGCTATGTGGCAACAGTCGTTGAAGTTTCAACCCACAATGAAAAAATCAAAGTAGAAAATATCTGGACCACCATCGATTGTGGACTGGTGCTAAACAAAGACAATGTGATCAATCAATTAGAAGGTGCCGCGATTTTTGGAATGTCACTAGCCATGTTTGGGAAAATCACAACTGAAGGAGGTGCTATTGAACAAAGCAACTTTCATGATTATCCAATGACAAGAATGAAAGATGCTCCAAATATTGATGTAACTGTAATCAATAATATGGAAACAGCTCCCACTGGTGTTGGTGAGCCAGGTGTTCCTGTGATCGCCCCTGCGATCTGCAATGCAATTTATAACGCAACAGGCAAGCGTATTCGCACCTTGCCTTTGACAGATCATGGATTGATCTAAACCCTGCGCTCTATAAAAATCCAAAGGCGCAACTTTTAAAAGTTGCGCCTTTGGATTTTCTATTATACTGAGAGTCTTAAAACTTATATTCTCCTAAAGGTTTTGGGAAATCTTCTGGATTGGCTGCCAAGTGATATCTTGGATCGTCAATGCCTTCTTCGATGATGCCAGTAAAAATTGGACTTGCTTTATAGAGTAAAATTTTACAATCTTCACTGAGGTGTTTAAGTTTGATCTGCTTCCCTTCAGCCTGATATTTTTCTACCAAAGCAAAGATAGCTTCAATCGCAGAATGATCGGATACACGAGCTTCGACAAAATCAATCTCTACATTTTCAGGATCATTTTTTACATCAAATTTTTCGTTAAAAGCAGCAATACTTCCAAAGAATAATGGCCCCCAAATTTCGTATACTTTGGTTCCATCTTCTTTAATTCGTTTTCTAGCACGAATTCTTCTTGCGCTTTCCCATGCAAATACCAATGCAGATACAATAACACCCACAAAGACGGCAATGGCCAAATCGAAAATAACTGTTACCGTAGAAACGATGATCAAAACAAAAGCATCGGATTTTGGTATTTTCTTTAAAATTCTAAAACTAGACCAGGCAAAAGTTTCAATGACCATCATAAACATCACTCCCACCAAAGCGGCAATGGGTACTTGTTCAATCAACTTATCGGTAAAAAGAATAAACGTTAATAAGGTCAATGCCATCATTATTCCCGACAGACGTCCTCGTCCACCCGCATTGATATTGATCACCGTCTGACCTATCATACCACAACCTCCTGTTCCTCCAAAAAGGCCACTCATGATATTTCCAGCTCCCTGAGCTATACATTCTCGATTTCCATTTCCTCTTGTCTCCGTAAGTTCATCTACAAGATTCATGGTCATTAACGACTCGATAAGTCCCACAGACGCCGCTAAAAAAGCAAAAGGCAATATAAAGGTTAGTGTATCAAAATTAAAGGGTAATTTTTGCCAAAGCTCCAAATTAGGGGTTGGAAATTCTCCTTTCAATCCCGTGCCACCTCCTTCTATGATATACGAACCAACGGTTGAAACCTCTAATCCTGAAAAGATAACGATACAAGTAGTGACTAAAATTGCAGTTAATGAAGCGGGTAATTTTGTAGTAATTTTTGGCAATAACCATATAATGGCCATGGTCAATCCGACCAATCCAAGCATGATATACAGCTCAGAACCAGACATGAATGTATTGGTGTACCTCTTTACTCCTTCTGCAGAAACTTCTAATGATTTATGAGAAAACATTTTTACTTGTGCCCAAAAAATAACAATCGCCAAACCATTTACAAAGCCCATCATTACAGAGTGAGGAATTAAACGAACAAAGCGTCCTAATTTAAAAACACCCGCTAGAATTTGAATGACTCCCATCAAAATAACGCATCCTAAAAGATAAAAATACCCCATATTGTCTACGGGAATATCGAATAGCATTCCTTTGGCATGTCCTTCAGTAATCATGCTTACAAAAATTACAGCAACTGCACCTGCAGCACCAGAAATCAAACCTGGTCTTCCACCAAAAATTGCAGTAATTAACCCAATGATGAAAGCACCAGAAAGCGCCACTAAAGGATCAATTTGCGCTACAAAAGCAAAAGCTACAACTTCGGGAATCATAGCCAACGAAACGGTAATCCCTGCTAAAATATCATCTTTTGAATTGGGAGTAATCTTTTTTATAAATTCTGTCATGACTTTTTTGTACTTTTTTCAAGTCGGCAAAGATAGTAGCTTTTTTACTTGAATCCTTGTAAGTCTCTATATTTCTCGTAAACCAAATTGATATTGGCATACGAGTTTTTCAAGGCGTCTAATGTAGCATCCTCATCCTTAAAAACAACTTCCGTAATCCCCTCTTCCTCTTGTGGCACTAAGGGCCCATCATAGTCTGACTTCATTAAAAACCAATGACTTACTTTAATGGTGTTTTTTTTGTGGTAATAATAATGATAGGTTGTGACTAAAAATTGATCCATTCTAAGCGCTTCAATTCCGCACTCTTCAGTGACCTCCCTAAGTGCAGTTTCTTCGAGAGTTTCTCCATCTTCTACGCCACCCTTTGGCAAATCCCAAGTATTGCTCCTGTAGATGAATAAAATCTCCTTATTACGATTCACAACTAGTCCTCCTGCAGCAGTAACTATTTTAAAATTTTCAAAAAACGCTGCTTTAGATGCTTCCAAGTTTACACAAAGAACGAGGACTCCAGATATTGAATTGGAAGTGAGCTTGCCTAAGACATCTCCTACTATCAAATACTCGAATAAGTATACCGGATACTTATTTTCTTTGGGGATAGAATCCGTTAAAATAATTGGGGTATCATTTACAAAAACTTTATACATTTGCGACATGATTTTAAACAAAGATACAGCAAAAAAAACAGCCGAACTTTTATTGCAAATTAATGCCATAAAGTTGAGTCCAAACACCCCTTTTACATGGGCCTCTGGCTGGAAGTCCCCAATATATTGCGACAATAGAATTACATTATCCTATCCTGCCGTTCGCGTTTTTCTAAAAGAAGAAATTGCTAAAATAGTAGAACAACAACACGGGAAACCAGATGTAATTGCAGGAGTGGCTACAGGTGCCATTGCAATTGGTATTTTGGTCGCACAAGAATTGGGTGTTCCTTTTATCTATGTAAGACCAGAGCCGAAATCACACGGCCGTAAAAACCAAATTGAAGGCTATTTGGAAAGTGGACAAAATGTGGTTGTAATTGAAGATTTGATCAGTACTGGAACTAGTAGTTTGAATGCTGTTGAAGCCTTAAAAGAAGCAGGTGCTGTTGTAAAAGGAATGGTGGCTATTTTCACTTATGGATTTGACATTGCAGATCAAAACTTTAAAGAAAAGAACATCACTTTAACTACCTTAAGCAATTATGCAAATTTATTAGAACAGGCTTCTGATAGCAGTTATATTTCTGAAAAAGAAATAGATACCTTACAAGAATGGAGAAAGAACCCAAGTATCTGGAATCAATAAAACCCAAACCATGAACATCGAAGGAAACAAAGTAACTACACGAAAATCTGCCAAAGAAATTTATGCGTATTTTACAGAATTATCAAATTTCAAAAACTTGATGCCAGAAAATATTGAAAAATTTGAAGTAGATGGAGACTCTTTTATTTTTGGATTGAAGGGAATGCCAGAAATTAGATTGGTTCTTAAAGAAAAAATAGAATATTCCACTATTGTATTAGGAGCAGCAAGCAGTAAATTACCGTTTACTTTGGCTGCAAGTATTGAAGAAATCTCAGAAAATTCTAGTACCGTACAACTTCAATTCGATGGAGAATTCAATGCCATGATGGCCATGATGATCAAAGCTCCCTTGACTAAGTTTGTAACAACACTTACTGATAATATTGCACAACTTTAAGCAAAAGACACTTCTTTTATTCCAAATTCTTTAACGGTTGAATTTTCCAATAAAATTTGTAATTTCCCTTCAGAAGAAACTCCTTGGATCATGCCCATAAACAAAATGTTCTTACTATTCTTAAAGGTAGTTGGAACATTTTTTTTGTATAAATAATGAAGGTATTGTTGCTCTAAAAGGTCAAAACTCCCTTCATTTAAAAGTGCAATAGCTCGCACTAAACTTTCTAAAATCGATTGCAAAACAAGTTCCAAATCGAACTCTTTTTGCATGCAGATCTTAAGAGATGTTGCCTTTCTATGAAAACTGGCAAATGTTTCTTGATTCACATTAAGTCCGATACCAATGATCGAAGATTGAATTTGTGAATTATAGATACTGTTTTCAATTAAAATACCCGCAATTTTATGATCCCCAACCAAGATATCATTGGGCCATTTGATTCTTAAATTGGAAACATTAAAATTGTTAAGCGTCTCTAAAACAGCAAGACTTATTGCAAAATTCAGGTATCTTTGCCGTTTAAGCTCTAAGCTTAAAAAAGATACAAAAGTACTAAATGTTAGGTTTTTACCTTTTTCAGAAACCCATGAACTAGCTTGTTGTCCTCTCCCTTTTTTTTGATGATTGGTAGTAACGGTTGTAAAGTTTTCCAATGCAGAATTTCGCGCCAATTCTTTCAAAAAAGAATTGGTAGAATCGATGGCATCAAGTTTGATTCTTTTCAAGAATTAAATATTGTAAAAAGTAGTTCAATATTACACAAAAAAGTGGCAAAAAAACAATAACTTTGCGTAATAATTTATAAATTTTAATGACCAAAAAAAAAATCAACACAGACGAGTTAATCGCTGAGATTATAAAAGGGATTGACAATGTTAAAGGAGAAGACATTCAATTGCTAGATTTAAGAGAAATAGAGAACACCGTTTGCGACTATTTTATAGTATGCTCTGGAAACTCTAACACACAAGTAAATGCTATTTCTGGCTCTGTACAGAAAACAGTTTCTAAGGAAATAAAAGACAAGCCTTGGCACATCGAAGGTCAAACAAATTCGGAATGGATTTTAATGGACTACGTTCATGTAGTAGTGCATGTTTTTCAAAAACACATTCGTGAATTTTACGACATCGAAAGCCTATGGGGAGACGCTAAAATCACAGCGATAAAAACTAAATAAATACATTTTGCTATTCACATATGACTGATTCAAATAAAGAAAAAGAAAATAAACCGAATGCCCCCAAATTAAAATTTAGCCCATATTGGATTTATGGCGCTATTTTTATCGCATTAATCGCATTTCAATTTTTTAATTCAGGTTCATTAGCGTCAAAGACTTTATCAAAAAATAAATTTGAAGAAGTTTTATTTGATAATGATATTGAAAAAATCATAGTTGTAAACAATACAACTGCTCAGATTTTTTTAACGACCGAAGCCTTAAAAAAAGAAAAATACAAAGCACATAAATCCTCCTCTTTTTACAGACCGGGATCCCCAATTTTTGAATACAATTTTGGAGATCAACAAAACTTCGAAAACGAAGTTGCAAAAGCAAAAAGAGAAAAGAACTTATCTGTTGATATTCAAAACGAAAGTCAAACAAGTATTTTCGATACACTTATTGGCTTCTTACCATTTATTTTATTGATAGGGGTTTGGTTGTTTTTTATGCGAAGAATGTCGGGTGGTGCTGGTGGTGCTGGTGGCGGAGGACAAATATTCAACATCGGAAAATCGAAAGCAAAACTTTTTGACAAAGACACCAAAGTAAAAACAACCTTCGAAAATGTAGCTGGTTTGGAAGGTGCAAAAGAAGAGGTACAAGAAATTGTAGACTTTTTGAAAAATCCCGAAAAATACACTTCATTGGGAGGTAAAATTCCAAAGGGAGCTTTATTGGTAGGACCTCCTGGGACCGGAAAAACCTTATTAGCAAAAGCGGTAGCTGGAGAAGCAGGAGTTCCATTTTTTTCATTATCAGGATCCGATTTTGTAGAAATGTTTGTAGGTGTGGGTGCCTCTCGTGTGAGAGATTTATTTAAGCAAGCACAGCAAAAATCACCCTCTATTATTTTTATTGATGAAATAGATGCCATTGGTAGAGCACGTGGAAAGAATAGTATGACAGGTGGAAACGATGAACGCGAAAACACCTTAAATCAACTATTGACTGAAATGGATGGTTTTGGTACCGACACGAATGTAATAGTCATCGCTGCAACCAACAGAGCCGATGTATTAGACAGTGCCTTGATGCGTGCTGGTCGTTTTGACCGTCAAATCTATGTAGATTTACCCGACATCAATGAACGAAAAGAAATCTTTGAAGTACATATCAAACCCTTAAAATTGGGAGAGGACGTGAAAGTAGAATTTTTAGCCCAACAAACCCCTGGTTTTTCTGGAGCCGATATTGCCAACATGTGTAATGAAGCAGCTTTGATCGCTGCAAGACAGGATAAAAAAGCGATAGAACACCAAGACTTTTTAGATGCTGTAGATCGAATTGTTGGTGGTCTTGAGAAAAAAAACAAGGTCATTACTCCAAAGGAAAAAGAAACAATTGCTTTTCACGAAGCAGGGCACGCAACCGTAAGTTGGATGCTAGAGCACGCAGCCCCACTTGTAAAAGTGACCATTGTTCCTAGAGGACAATCATTGGGTGCTGCTTGGTATTTGCCAGCAGAAAGAATGATCGTACAAACAGAGCAAATGTTGGATGAAATGTGTGCTACCTTAGGAGGAAGAGCTGCAGAGAAAATCATTTTCAACAAAATTTCTACAGGTGCATTGAGTGATTTGGAAAAGGTAACCAAACAAGCCAGAGCCATGGTAACTGTATATGGTTTGAACGAAGCTGTTGGGAACATTACCTATTATGATTCTTCAGGAAATGATTCCTTTGTAAAACCTTACAGCGAGGAAACTGCTAAAACCATAGACCGCGAAATCTCAAAAATGATTGAAGCGCAATATGTTAGAGCCATCGAATTATTGACTGAACATAAAGAAAAACTCACTACATTAGCGGAGTTACTTTTGAAAAAAGAAGTGATTTTTAAAGATGATTTAGAAAAAATCTTTGGAAAAAGGCCTTTTGATTCAGAAAAACAACCGCTAGAAAAAGAAAAAATTGAAGAAAAAGCACCTATTACCTCAGTAGATGAAACATCTATTGAATAAATAAACTCTTTAATTTATTAATGAATTTTTTTAAGAAAATACTTAACAGACAATCATTCGAAGAGAAAAAAGCGAAAGAACAAGAAGTTTCTTTGTCTTTGGATGATTTATTTGTACACAACTTTATTTCCAAAGGTGGAAAATTTTTATACTGTACAAGTAAAGAAGAGGTAAAAACCAACTTAAAAAGAATTTTAACAGAAAACAATTGGGAGCAAGTTCAATTGTTAGATGAATCGCTTCTAGAATACTTAGGAAAAGATATTAAAACTTCTAAAAATGATGCATCCCTTCCACTTTTTTCTACTTGTGAGCACTTAATTGCAGATAAAGGAGATGTCTTATTTACCTCAAATCAGTTAAACAGTATCAAGATCAACGAGTATTCCGAAAACTTCATCATTTACGCAAGCACCAGTAAGATTGTAAAAGATACTGGTCAGAGCTTGACAGGCATCAAATCTAGTGCAAAAAATGGTCTACCAACCAATATCAGTGCTGTCAAAAATTATATCCTCAAAAAAAATGATGATAATTTTTTAAACTACGGTAACAGTAACTCAAAAAACTTATATTTGCTGCTATTCGAAGATTTATAATATGAGCAACCTTTTAAAAAGGAGTTTTTCTGGACTTATTTTTGTTATTCTTTTTATTTCAGCAATTCTTTACTCTAAAGAATCCTATGTAATTCTCACTGTAATATTTGCACTCATTTCTATTTGGGAGTTTCACAAGATTCTTAATTTTAAAAGTATTGCTTCCTATATCTTTTTTGGAGCAGCTGCATTTTTACTCATCAAAAGACCCGATAGTTATGCTGTCAGTATGATACTCGGTATTACCATCATTTCATCCAGTTATCTTATTTATCAATTACTTTCAAAAAAAGTAATTTCTAGCAGAGACGATCGAGCAAAAATGGGATTGACCATTCGATACTTGATTTTTTCTTTTTGCTTTTTAATTTTGATTCCATTTCAAAAAAACCAATACAACCCATATATCATTTTAAACATTTTGATTCTCATTTGGATCAATGATAGTTTTGCCTATTTGGTAGGAAAAAATTTTGGAAGAAGAAAATTATTTAAAAGTGTTTCTCCCAAAAAAACAATCGAAGGTTTTCTTGGAGGCTTATCTTTTTCAATAGGTACTGGGTATCTCATTTCTCACTATGTACAAGATTATTCAACCCAAAATTGGATTATCATTGCCATGATTGTATCCGTAATTGGTACCATCGGAGATTTGGTAGAATCTAAATTTAAAAGACAAGCTAACATAAAAGACAGTGGCAATATTATGCCGGGACATGGAGGTATTTTAGACCGACTAGATAGTTTGTTGTTTGCCGCTCCATTCGTATATTTGTACATCAACTTTATAATATAATTCATGATTCGTTTTCACAAAGAAGGTTATAAGATTATTGTAATTTCATTAATAATTGCTATTGCTGGAATTTTACTCGCAGAAAAATTTATTGAGACTCTTTGGTTGATCAAAACCATCCAAGTTTTGATTTTAGGCTTTCTGATCATCATTTTACAATTTTTCAGGAACCCCAAAAGAGCAACCTCTTTAAATGAGAACCACATCATAGCTCCAGTAGATGGAAAAGTAGTTGTGATTGAGGAAGTTGAAGAGCCCGAATATTTCAAAGACAAACGACTACAGGTATCTATTTTTATGTCACCTATTAATGTGCATGTCACAAGATATGCCATGAGTGGTGTTGTAAAATACAGCAAATATCATCCTGGAAAGTACTTAGTTGCTTGGCATCCAAAGGCATCTACTGAAAACGAAAGAACAACTATCGTTTTAGAAAACACCTCTTTTGGTGAAATTTTATATCGCCAAATTGCCGGTGCATTGGCCAAAAGGATTGTAAATTATGCTACAGAGGGAGAAACTGTTGTGCAAGGAACCGATGCAGGTTTTATAAAGTTTGGTTCTAGAGTAGATCTTTACTTACCTTTAAACACGAAATTAGCGGTTCAATTGGGAGACACTGTAAAAGGAGGAACTCAAGTGATCGCAGTAAAAGAGTAAATATGCTGAACGATTTAGACACAGAATTTAAAATCGCTTACGAGAAAATCTCTGATCTAAAAAAAGCAGTTGCACCCGATGTGATGCTCAAACTTTACGCCTACAACAAGCAGGCAACTTTTGGGGATAATTTTTCTTTCAAAAGTGATTTAAATGGTAGAAGTGCCTTTAAATTCAATGCTTGGATGCAATTAAACGGCATGTCTTCAGAAAAGGCAAAGAAAGAATACATCAAGTTGGCAAATTCAATTATTCAACCAAAAACTAAAGAATGAAAAAATCGATATTTTATAGTGTTTTATTTACCGTAGCATTTTTAAGTTGTAAATCTGAAACTTCAAAAACTTCAACAGAGACCGTTGAAAAAACTGCGCCTGTATCAACTGCAAAATTTTCTTTAAAAAAAGCAGAAAACTCAATCAATTGGACAGCATATAAAACTACCGAAAAAATACCTGTAAACGGGGCCTTCAAAGAAGTAAACATAATTGCTAATGGAGAAGGAAACACAATATCAGAAGCCATTAACAATACCGAATTTGGAGTTCCTGTAAGTAGTATTTTTACCAATAATTCGAGTAGAGATTATAAAATCAGAAAGTTCTTTTTTAGCTTTATGAACACCAATATTCTTTCGGGAAAATTACAAATCTCAACTGAAACTAAAGGAATTGCAACTATTCAGATGAATGGCATCACAAATACAGTTCCTTTCACCTATGAGATTGCAGACAATGTATTTTCTATGAAAGCGACATTAGACGTCAATGCATGGAATGCAAGAGCAGCAATAGCTTCTTTAAACAAAGTTTGTGAAGAGCTACACAAAGGTGCAGATGGAGTTTCTAAAACGTGGGATGAAGTAACTCTAAATATTCGATCTACTTTTTAATTTTTAGTCTGTCTACTATTTCACTTTATAGATAGGTAGCAGCAAATGTGCCTTTTCATAATGCAAGGTATTCTGATAAACAAAATTCAGTTGAGCCCTTGGGTTCTTAGCAAAATTTTTATCCTCCCTCATTTTGGCATCTAAAGCTGCCTTTACAGAAGGATGTTCTATTAAAAACTGTGAAGCTACATCTTCAAAAACATACCCCGAAAAGCCTTCTTTTTGCTGAAGAATGGTGTCAAAAAAATTCCAATTAAAAAAGGAATCTACAGCCTCTGCTTCTAATGTTTCTAAAAGATATCGGATACCGTTTTGATGGGTTGGTATGTACAAATCTCCCTTTCGAAATAGCACTGATTGTTGGGTACTTTTCACCTCGGTGTCATAGTGAAGATAATGCCCTTCATAAGCTGTTTTTCTGGTTTGATAGGCTGTAACATGTTGCACATCGACCTTTAATGTAGTATCCTTTTTAAAACGGGTAAACTCAATTTGATTATTTTCTAAGCGCTCTACTATGGAATGCCAACCTTGTGGTACAACATAGGCATTGGGTATGGTAATTTCTTTTGTTGGTTTATAACTATTGTAATAATTCACTTCTTTCGTAAAGGGTTTTGTACGATCGTAAAATAATCGGTTACCATTAGTAACTTCACTAGGAATAATACTTGCTTCATATCCTTTGAAATTTAATATTGAAGGACTTCCTAAATCAACTTCAAAAGCTATCGGATAGGTTTTATTTTTCAGAATTTGAGCAACTGCATTCCTTCTTAATTCTTTGATTTTGGTTGAATGCTGCTGGGTGAAATGAAGCATCGAAAATAACAATTCATAGGTTTGCTCCACACGTATGGCATAGGGCTTTAACATGTGTGTTTCGACCATCATACCAAGGGTATGAAACAATGTTGTGTATCCTGTTGAATAGCGAGGCGAATCGTAAAACTGCGCCCAACCTGTTTCTGGAGTAGTACCCCAAACATTTACATAAGGTGTTATTTCAATGCCTTTTTCATGTAAAGACTGTTCTAATGAAGGACGCATTTTTGATTCAATAAAATCTCCCAAATTGCCCCCTAATTTATTGTGCTGAGTAAATAAATGTGTAATCGCATATTGATAATCTGCACCATTACTCACGTGTGTATCAATAAAAACATCTGGTTGTATTGCGTGAAAAATTTCGGCAAAGGCTGCAGCATTTTTGCTGTCTTGCTTGATAAAATCTCGATTAAGGTCAAAATTACGTGCATTGCCTCGAAAACCATACACTTTTGGACCATTTTGATTGGCACGTGTATGTGAATTTCTATTGAGTGCTCCCCCTACGTTGTACACAGGAATTAGGCCAATCAATGTGTTTTTGAATGCGTTTTTCAAAGAGTCACTTTGAGCAATATCTCTTAAAAACAACATCGAAGCATCAATCCCATCAGACTCTCCAGGATGAATCCCATTATTGATCAAAACTCGATTTTTAGGCCTGTTTTTTAATTCATCAATATTGTAAATCCCTTCCGTATCGAAAACGACTAAATGCAAAGGCATAACAGCATCTGTTTGACCAAACGAGAAGAGTGAAATTTCAGGATGGGCATCAGCAAGCTCGGTATAAAAAGCAATAACCTCTTTGTATTCTGGGGTTTCAGTTCCTTTTGAAACCTCAAAAAGAGTCTCTAACTTTTCCTGTGTATTTTTCTTTGAAGTCTCACAAGAAAAAAAGAAAAGAACTCCTATAAAAAATATAATTTTCTTCATAAATTTAAGATTCGGAAGTCAAACTTACAATGGTTTTCTGGGCTTTAAATACGAACCGTTTTGGGCACTAGCTTTGTATAATTACCTCCATGACGAATAACGTCTCTAACGATAGAAGATGAAATATAAGAAGTACTGGCCGCTGTTAGCAAAAAAACGGTTTCTACGGGAGCCAAATCTCTATTAGTATGAGCGATTGCTTTTTCAAACTCAAAATCTGCAGGATTTCTCAATCCTCTTAAAATAAAATCCACCTTATTTTTCATGCAAAATTCAGCCGTTAACCCTTCATAGCTAACCACTTTGATTTTTGGATTATCTTTAAAACAATCTTTAATAAATTGGATTCGCTTCTCCAAAGAAAACATGTACTTCTTTTCAGAATTGATACCGATTGCAATGACCAACTCATCAAACAAAGAAACCCCTCTTTCAATAATATCAAAATGTCCTAAAGTGATTGGATCAAAAGATCCTGGAAAAATTGCTTTTTTCATGGTATTAATTTAAAGCCGATTGAATGGCATTATCAAATAATTCTGTTAAGGAAATCCCTGCACAAGTAGCCTGTTGCGGCAAAATACTACTTTCAGTCAGACCAGGTACAGTATTCATTTCTAAAAAGTGTGGAACCCCTTTTACGATAATAAATTCAGATCTAGAAAAGCCAGACATATTTAAAGCCTGATATACTTTTTTGGCGATGGTCTCAATTTTTTCTTGTAATTCAGAAGATACTTTAGCAGGAGTGATTTCTTCCGATTTTCCCTCATATTTTGCTTCATAATCAAAGAAATCATTTTCCGATATAATTTCTGTAATAGGTAATACTTTGATTTTTTTCTGGTATTCAATAACGCCCACAGACACTTCTCTTCCTTCCAAAAAGGATTCGATTAAAATTTCTGAATCTTCCTTAAAGGCGTGTTTAATAGCAGGTAAAACCTCTTCTATGGTATGTGCTTTTGAAATTCCAAAACTAGAACCAGCATTGTTAGGCTTTACAAAACAAGGCAACCCTACTTTTGCAACAATCGCATCAATATCGATGGGATTTCCTTGGTTTAAATAAAAAGAAATAGCGGTTGGAATGCCATATTCTTTCACAACACTTAACGTATCTCTTTTGTTAAACGTCAATGCCATCTGGTACCAATTTGCAGAAGTATGCTTTAAACCAATCAAATTGAAATAGGCTAAAATTTCACCATTTTCTCCAGGATTTCCATGAATTGCATTGAATACACAATCAAAAAGAATCTTTTCACCGTTCAAAACAAAAGAAAAATCATTTTTATCGATGGAGTATTCCGTATTGAACTCATCCAACGCGACCCATTTATCCTGTAAAACATGCACTCGAAAAGGAGTGTACTTTTCTTTGTTTAAATGCGTGTACACCACATTTCCACTTTTGAAGGAAATGTGAACTTCGGCTGAATAGCCTCCCATGATGATGGCAATATTTTGTTTCATTTAGTATCAAGAAAATAAAACAAATTTATCAAAATATAAATAGAAACAGCAACGTTTAGTTTTTATATCTTTGTTTGTCATAAAAATCGAAAAATGGGTATCATTCAATTTCTAACAAGTAAAACGTTTTTTAAGCATTTTACGATTGCTATCGTTGGCTTATGTCTTTTAATTTTTGGATTGAAATATTGGTTAGAGATAACTACTAATCACGATCAGAAAATACAAGTTCCCAACTTACACAAGCTTTCATTGGAAGAAGTACAACGAAAACTAACCGAGTTAAATCTTGATTTAAAAATAATGGATTCGGCAAGTTACAATCCGAGCTACCCTAGCAAATCGGTCATAGAACAAGACCCAGAAGCAGGAGATTTTGTAAAAGAAAGACGAAAAATTTACCTCGTTTTAAATCCATCTACTTATAGAAAAATTGAAGTTCCTGATTTAATTGGGCGCACAAAAAGACAAGCCACTACAGAGCTAAAATCAATCGGTTTTAATGTAGGAACAGAATTTACCTATGTTCCAGACATTGGTAAAGATGTTGTAAGAGGTTTGAAATTTAATCAAAAGAGAATAACAGCTGGAGAGAAAATACCTAAAAATTCGACAATTGAGTTGATTTTAGGTGATGGGAAAAGTAATTAAATTTTAAGCACTTACAGAACTAATTATGCAAGAGAACACAGACCTAGATATTGAAAATACAGATCTATACGAGCATTACAATTTCAAAGCAAGCATAGGTCAAGAGCCTTTACGAGTAGATAAATTTTTAATGAATTTTATTGAAAATGCTACTCGAAATAAAATTCAACAAGCAGCCAAAGCAGGAAATATTTTAGTGAATGATATTGCTGTAAAACAAAACCATAAAGTAAAAGCAAATGATGTAGTACGAGTTCTCTTGACACATCCACCTGCTGAAAATTTATTGGTCGCAGAAGACATTCCTTTAGACATTGTTTATGAAGATGATGCCCTAATCGTAGTCAATAAACCCGCAGGAATGGTAGTGCATCCAGGTCATGGAAATTATTCAGGGACCTTAGTCAATGGATTGATTCATCATATCGAAAACTTGCCAACCAATTCGAACGAACGCCCAGGTTTAGTGCATCGAATCGACAAAGACACCAGTGGCTTATTGGTCGTAGCAAAAACAGAATATGCCTTAGCCAATTTGTCAAAACAATTTTTTGATCGTACTACAGAACGTTTGTATTACGCGTTGGTTTGGGGAAATATCGATGAAGACCAAGGAATCATAGAAGGAAATATTGGGCGTAGCTTAAAAAATCGTTTGCAAATGGATGTATTTCCTGAAGGAGACTTCGGAAAACATGCTGTTACTCATTACAAAGTAATTGATCGGTTTATGTATGTCACCTTGGTGCAATGTAAGCTAGAAACTGGGAGAACACATCAAATTAGAGCGCACTTCAAACACATTGGACACACCCTCTTCAACGATGAACGTTATGGCGGAAATGATATCTTAAAAGGGACAACCTTTACCAAATACAAGCAATTTGTACAAAACTGTTTCAAAACACTACCAAGACAAGCGCTGCATGCCAAAACCTTAGGGTTTACCCATCCTACAACGGGTGAATTTATGCAATTCAATTCTGAAATGCCCGAAGACATTCTAGCCTGTCTAGAGAAGTGGAGAAACTATACCGTAAACTCTAAAGAGGAATTTTAGTGAATTATAGTCATTGCTAAATGATAATAATTAATTCGGTTCTTTCGTGATAAAACTTTTACCCCCCAATTAACAACAGCCAGAATTGGGGTCACATGAAGTTGCCTTTCTCATATCAGAAATTCGAACTCTCGGCTTTTCTTGTGGTATTCCACAAGCATCCTCTGCCAAACATGCCGTAAGTTTAGAGGTCAATAAGAAATTTTTTCCATCAAAGTCGATCCCATATTTCCCAATGGTTTCTTTGCCTTGGTACTCTACCTCTATTTCCAAATCTTCAAAATCAAAAATCTTTTCAGAGAGTTCTATAATACTCAATAACTTTTCCGGATGCAATCTGTGGTCATAATCATTTGCTTCCCACAATTGAAAATTAATCACTTCTTCAATTCGAACTTTACCTCCACAATCAATAAATTTTTTGGTGATTTTTCCAACTTCTGTAACATGAAAATGGCGAGGAACCAATTGATTGTTTGGCAACTGAAACGCGATCGTGTCTATACTTTTTAAATACTTTTTGATTGTGGATAGTTTCATATTCTTATAGATTAATACTTTGTTAAATGTACTAAAAAATAGAAAACCACAACATATGAATCATCGATTTTATTAATTCGTGAATTTTAATTTTGACTTTCAAAAGTTGACCATAAATCTTTGATGTTGTACTTTTACAAAATACAAGATGATCAAAAAAAACCTTCTTACACATTGGTAAAGAATGTTCTCTGAAATCAACAACAAACACTACAAACCCATGAAAATCATTATATCTCCTGCAAAATCGTTGGATTTTGAAAACAAAGCAGCCACAAGCTTGTATACACAGCCGCAGTTTATACCTCAATCTGAAAAATTGAACAAAAAATTAAAAACACTTTCCAAAAGCACGATTGGTGATTTAATGAAAATCTCTCCTGCCCTATCTGCTTTAAATTACGAGCGCAATCAGGCTTGGACGACACCCTTTTCAACAGAAAATGCAAAGCAGGCCATTTATTCATTTACTGGAGAAGTATTTCGAGGAATTGAGGTAAACTCTTTAGATCCCAACAAAATTCCACTATTGCAAGATCGTTTACGAATTTTGTCGGGCTTGTATGGATTGTTAAAACCATTGGATTTGATTCAGCCTTATCGTTTAGAAATGGGTACAAAATTAAAAGTAGGCAAAACAGAAAACCTTTATCAATTTTGGGGTGACACCATCGCAGACAGCTTAAACAACGAACTTTCTGAGGGCGAATTACTCATCAACTTAGCCAGTTCAGAATATTTTAAAGCAGTCAATCAAAAAATCTTAAAAGTACCAATGATTACTCCCGTTTTTAAAGACTTTAAAAATGGAGAATACAAAACCATCATGACATTTGCTAAAAAAGCAAGAGGCTTAATGGTACGCTATATCATAGACAATAATGTTACCAGTATTGAAGAATTAAAAGGTTTTGATGTAGACAGGTACCGTTTTTCTGCAGAGATGTCCTCTGCAAACGAACTCTTTTTTACACGTTAAGCTTTCATTTTATACATCACCCAAGTGTGTGGAGCAGTTACAGCGAATAAAACCACAAAAATTATGGTAGAAAATAAATGTATTTGAGGAATCATTTGATATAATGTCAATAAAGCCATCACACTTATTGACCAATAGAGAAGTGCTTTTTTAATGTAGCTCATAACTCCTTTTTTAGTTAAACTTCCATCAATAAATTCTACTTGATTCATTATTGAAGGAATCGAATGCCAAAAAATAAAATAAATAGCAAAGCCTAGGATGAGCGATGATGTTTTAAAAACCACAAAAAGAAGCCCCAAATAAAATAATTCTTTTAAAAACAAACCAAGGCTATTCTTCTTTTTGAAAACAAGAAACAGACTGATTGTAAAAAGAAACATTGCAGAAATTGATAATGTTAATTCAATTTGAAACCTTGACAAAGTAGTTCCGGTGAGTTCTTTCATAATTTGGTCTACATCCGAGAGTGATGCATAAAAAAGCATTGAAAAAAGAAACAAGCCATAGGCCATATAGTAAATAGCATTCAGTAATTGATGTACTCTTATCTTTTCACCCATATGCTCTTCTCCAAAATGATAAGAACTCAGTAAAATAAAAGCTAAAATAGCAACAAGGGGACTCAATACATAGGTTACAACACACAATACAATAATAGAAAGATAAATAAGAAGGTGTTTGAAAAAAACAGCCTTCCCATTTTTTCCTTTAGACAAAATAAGCAAATCATTTGCTCCATGCAAAATTCCCAAGGAAACAATGAGAGCAAAAGCTACTGAATCCTCTACTAGTTCCCCAAATTGTATGCTAAACCAAAAAAGGAAAAACGTAAAAAAAAGCATAAAATTTTGATAATTCTTCTTAAATAATGTATTCATATTTCAAATTTAATAATTTTTTTATTATATTTGTTACAATTAACTAATTTACTAACTTAAATTTTAACCTTTATGAATTTATCAATTAATTTTTTGTCTGTTGCTCAAATGGCAACTGATGATTACGTCGGATTTACATTTTTTGTAGGATGTATGGCAATGATGGCTGCATCAGTATTCTTCTTTTTATCAATGAATAGTTTTGATAAAAAATGGAGAACATCCATTTTAATTTCTGGTTTAATTACCTTTATTGCTGCAGTACATTACCTCTATATGAGAGATTACTGGGCTGCGTTTACAGACTCCCCAACATTCTTCAGATATGTAGATTGGATCTTAACAGTTCCTTTAATGTGTGTTGAATTTTACTTAATCTTAAAAGTAGCTGGAGCAAAAAAATCATTGATGTGGCGACTCATCTTCTTATCTGTAGTAATGTTAATTACTGGATATATTGGAGAAGCTGTAGATCAGAATAATGCATGGTTATGGGGTCTTCTTTCTGGAGCTGCCTATTTCGTAATTGTATATGACATCTGGTTAGGAAGCGCTAAACAATTAGCAGTTCAAGCGGGTGGATCTGTATTAAAAGCACACAAAGCACTTTGTTGGTTTGTTTTGGTAGGATGGGCAATTTATCCATTAGGATATATGGCTGGAACTCCAGGATGGTATTCAGGTCTTTTCGGAGGATTGGATATGGATGTTATCTACAATATAGGTGATGCTATTAACAAAATCGGTTTTGGTCTTGTAGTCTATAATTTAGCGGTACAAAGTTCTGCTGAATAATACCTATAAAATTAAATAGTATATGAACCCAAGAGCTTTCACTCTTGGGTTTTTTGATTCCTAAAACCCTACCAAAGTGTCTTAACAATCAACAACTCTAACGGTAACTGCCAAACCACCTTCAGAAGTTTCTTTATAGTTTTTATTCATATCCTTTGCCGTTTCCCACATTGTATCAATCACTAAGTCTAATGGAACTTTCACCTCATCTGGATCGGTCTCTAAAGCCATCTCAGCAGCATTTATTGCTTTGATTGCTCCCATGGCATTTCTCTCAATACAAGGAATTTGTACCAAACCTCCAATCGGATCACAAGTCAATCCTAGATGATGTTCCATTGCTATTTCTGCAGCTACCAAACATTGCGAAGGGGCACCTCCTAGTACCTCAGTCAAAGCAGCAGCGGCCATCGCAGAAGAAACTCCAATCTCTGCCTGACAACCTCCCATAGCGGCAGAAATCGTTGCGTTTTCTTTAAAAATACTTCCAATTTCGCCAGCAGTTAATAAAAATTTTTGAATCTGTTCGAAATCTGCTTGATGGTTTTCAATTACCAAATAATACATTAATACTGCAGGAATTACCCCTGCACTTCCGTTTGTTGGAGCTGTAACAACTCGCCCCAAAGAAGCATTCACTTCATTGACCGAAAGTGCAAAACAACTCACCCATTTTAAAATTTCTCGAAATTTCACTTCGCTGCTTCGAATGGCTGTAATCCATTCTTGCGGATTTGAATACCTCGCATCTTTAATGAGTTTTGTGTGAGTATCAAAAGCGCGCCTTTTTACCTGTAGCCCTCCGGGTAAAAATCCTTTTGCATGACAACCAATATACATGCATTCCAACATCGTATCCCAAATTCTTTGCAACTCTTTATAAATTGTATCTTTTGAGCGAAGTATCAATTCATTTTGAAAAACAATTTCAGAAATCAATAAATTTTCTTTCTTACAATACTCTTCTAAGTGAATTGCTCTGTGTATAGGGAAAGGGAAATTTTGGTTACAAACTTCAATTTTATCAACCAAAGTATCATCATCCTGAATGACAAACCCTCCTCCAATAGAATAATAGGTTTCTTGAGAAATCATTTCATTCTGATGATAGGCCGTAAAAGTCATCCCATTGGGATGAAAGGGTAAAAACGCTTTCTGAAAATGAATCGCTTCAAAAGAAAAAGAAATCATTCTCTCATTGTTTAGATACAAAAGTCCACTCGCTTTCATATTTCGAATAATTTCATCGATCTCTGCAATAGGAATGTATTCCGGATCGGCCCCACTCAAACCCATCGATACAGCAATATCAGTTGCATGTCCTTTTCCCGTCAAAGAAAGCGAACCGTACAAATCGATTTGAATGGCATCTACCATTAAAAAAACCGAAGTTCTCTTTAATTTAGAAATCCATTGTTGAGCGGCTCTCCAAGGACCTAAAGTGTGTGAACTTGATGGCCCCACCCCTATTTTCAATATATCAAAAACACTAACAAATTGTGACATTCGTAACTATTAATAATTATATCTTGTAAATATATAAAAACAAGTTACAAATATCTATTTTTTTTACGAATACTAAAACAACACTTCATTATATATGAAACAGTAAGACTGAATGTTCAATTCGAAAGATGTCATTAACACGTTGCACAAATCTCTTCTAAAATTAACTCAGTGCTCCACTTGAAAAAAAGCTTTTCAGTAACAAAATCTGCCCTATTGAACCTTTTTTATGTCAATCTGTCACACCTATAAAATCAAATCCTTCGAAAGACTGACATTTTACATCCAAAGAAGTGTTGGCACACACTTTGCCTATTGGTAGGTGTTGAATAAAAAGAAATTTAATATAAATTAGATATTATGAGTAAAATTATAGGAATAGATTTAGGAACAACAAATTCGTGTGTTTCTGTGATGGAAGGAAATGAGCCTGTTGTAATCCCAAATGCAGAAGGAAAAAGAACTACCCCATCTATCGTAGCATTCATTGAAGGTGGAGAGCGTAAAATTGGAGACCCTGCAAAAAGGCAGGCAGTAACCAATCCTACCAAAACAGTTTATTCTATCAAACGTTTTATGGGAAACAAATTTTCTGAATCTTCAAAAGAAGCAAAAAGAGTTCCTTATAAAGTAGTGAAAGGTGACAACGACACCCCTAGAGTAGATATTGATGGACGTTTATACACGCCTCAAGAAGTTTCTGCAATGGTGTTACAGAAAATGAAAAAAACAGCTGAAGACTATTTAGGATCAGATGTAACAGAAGCAGTAATTACAGTTCCTGCATATTTTAACGATGCACAAAGACAAGCTACAAAAGAAGCAGGTGAAATTGCAGGTTTAAAAGTAAGACGAATTATCAACGAACCTACTGCAGCTGCACTAGCATATGGTTTGGACAAATCGAATGACGATAAAAAAATCGTTGTTTTTGATTTTGGTGGTGGAACACATGATGTTTCTATCTTAGAATTAGGAGACGGTGTTTTTGAAGTATTGGCGACAGATGGTGATACGCACTTAGGTGGAGATGATGTTGATGAAAAAATCATCAACTGGTTGGCAGAAGAGTTCAAAGCAGAAGAAAACATGGATTTAAGAGAAGATCCAATGGCTTTACAACGTTTGAAAGAAGCTGCTGAAAAAGCGAAGATCGAATTATCTTCTTCTGCACAAACAGAAATCAACTTACCCTACGTAACTGCAACTGCAAGTGGACCAAAACACTTGGTACGTTCTTTAACAAAAGCGAAATTTGAGCAATTAATAGACGACTTAGTAAAAAGAACAATCGCACCTTGTAGAACTGCTTTGAAAAATGCAGATTTAACAATTGATGATATTGACGAAATTGTATTGGTTGGAGGTTCTACCAGAATCCCTGCTGTTCAAGAAGCTGTTGAAAAATTCTTTAAAAAATCTCCAAGTAAAGGAGTAAACCCTGATGAAGTTGTTGCTTTAGGAGCTGCGATTCAAGGTGGAGTTTTATCTGGTGATGTAAAAGATGTATTGTTGTTAGACGTTACTCCTTTATCATTAGGAATCGAAACTATGGGGAACGTTTTCACAAAGTTAATTGATGCAAACACAACCATTCCAACAAAAAAATCGCAAGTATTCTCTACCGCAGTAGACAATCAACCTTCCGTAGAAATTCATGTTTTACAAGGAGAGAGAGCAATGGCTGCCGACAACAATACAATTGGACGTTTCCATTTAGATGGATTACCCCCTGCACAAAGAGGAGTTCCTCAAGTAGAAGTAACTTTCGATATTGATGCTAACGGAATTATTAAAGTTTCTGCATTAGACAAAGGAACAAACAAATCTCACGAAATTAGAATTGAGGCTTCTTCTGGATTATCTGAAGAAGAAATCGCTAAAATGAGACAAGAAGCAGAAGAAAATGCAGATGCTGACAAAGCGGCAAAAGAAACTGCAGAAAAGATTAATGAAGCAGACTCTATGATTTTCCAAACGGAAAAGCAATTGAAAGAATTTGGTGAAAAATTATCTGACGATAAAAAAGGCCCCATTGAAGCTGCATTAGTTACACTAAAAGCGGCTCACGAATCGAAAGATTTAGGGCAAATTGATACTGCAATGGCTACAATTAACGAAGCATGGAAAGCTGCTTCTGAAGAAATGTACGCTGCAGAACAAGGAGCTGGAGGAGCACAACAAGAAGAACCGGCAGCAGCAGATGCTCAAGGTGACAATGTTGAAGATGTAGATTTCGAAGAAGTAAAGTAAGTAAAAAACCATATCACACCTTGTGTTATGATCTAAATTACTTTTGTTGAACACCCTTCAACAACTACTTTAAGAACTACAATTCTTAAAAAAACCTAAAACGCAATCATTCATTTGATTGCGTTTTTTTATGAGATAAAGACCTAACAACAAAATACTAGAGATAAGGAAACAAAGCTACCAATTCAAATTACTTTACTACTTTCGTAAGATCTAAAACGTAAGCTTTTTGAAAACCTATAATCAACACAACTTTTTCAAGTACACTTTTTGTGAATTTCATCAAATTGAGGACTTTGATTTTCCCGAAGAAACTCACTATCGAAGCAAATCTGAAAGCGCCTATTTTTATACCAAGGAAGGCGTTTATAGAAAATCGACTCACTGGGGAAGAGTTGCTAATTGCCGATGGAAATTCATCGCCAACAAGGACTACAAAAATCAAACAATCGGTATTGGCTTTGCAAAATGGACAGACTTTTACCCCGTTAACACTGTTCAGAAAATATTTTATATTGAGGTTGACTATGAAGCAAAAACGGCTACAATTCGGGCAAGTACAGATGCTACTGCGAATCATTCTTTAGTGTTCTCTGAAGCACAAAAAAAGAGAAAGCAAATTGTTCAATTATTGAATGAAGATAAGTGGGCACAGTATTTTGAACTAGATATTGAAGAATTGCGTTTCAACATCATTTCAGAATACATACAGTCCAATCATAGCTTACAGCAAATAAAGAAGAACTATCGCTAGCTTACACAAACATTTTTAAAAGGAGTACAATTTAGCATTGAAAACATACAATTCGGTATCATTCTTGTTGAAAAAAGAGAAAAACCATCGATATTTGAGACATCAATAAAAAATGCATCATGAAAAAAACATTTTATATCGCCCTCTTTCTTTTTGGCGGAATCTTTTCTGGAAATGCTCAAGAAGAAACCACAACTTTTACATTAACAGCAAGCTTTTTTGGTATGAAATCTAACACAGGAAAACTCTTTGTAGCCATTTACACTACAGATGCTACTTTTCTGAAGAAAAACCATCGTGGAAAAATTGTAGCTATACAAAACAAACAAGCAATAGCAGTTTTCGAAAATTTACCCAAAGGCATTTATGCGCTTTCATCTTTTCATGATGAAAACAACAATCAGAAGTTAGATACCAATTTCTTTGGAATCCCAAAAGAACCTCTTGGAATGTCTAATAATGCGAAAGGATTTATGGGCCCTCCAAAATTCAAAGACGCAAAATTCATGCTCCAAACAGATAAAACAATTGCGATTAAAGTCAACTAACAACGATTCTTTAACTCTTAGAGAGTATCTTTTTCACCAAATCTTGTTTTGCTTTTTCATCATCGCCAAACAACCATTGTAAGGTATTGTCTTCCCAAATTTGGTCGTATTGGTACTGATCAATAATACCTCTCTCTCTAGACAAGTCTAAAATTTTACCTGGATACGAGGATTGCGCATCGTTCTCCATTTCTCCTAAAGGATACGGGTCGTCTAGTCCCATAATTACCTGACTCGCCCCTTGCTTGTCAATCATTAATTTTAAAGAATCAGTATCATGTACGAGGGTATCAAAAAAGATATTTTTATGGCCAACCGCTTTTCTAGGATGTATTTTTCCTTCAAACAAATCGGGTCTTCCATCAAAACCTTGAATCCGTCGACCTAAATTCATCTGAGCCAATTGTCCTCCATGTGCAAAACAGGTTCGAATATTCGGAAAACGTTCTTGCATCCCATTTAGAGTATAAAAATGATATGCATCACCACACTGAGCTAACATCCAAATAAGATGAAAACGCCAGTTGGTATTCTCTAGCTTGATCATTTTATCTCCATCATAAGGATGAATTTCAATCGCCAGTTTATATCGATCAGCCAATTCAAAAATCCGATCATTTTCTTTATCAAACACACATCTCCATTGCCCAATAGAATCCATAAAATGTGTAGGTAAACACAAAACTTTCAGTCCTAATTCTTCTACACAGCGTTCTATTTCATATAAAGCTCCATAAATAAAACCAGGATGCACAACAAAACCACAGGTAAACTTATCGGGATGATCATGTTGCACTTTTGCATTGAAATCATTTTGAAATCGTAAGGCTTTTTTCATTTCTTCCAAACGCAAACCATTCCCATATAATTGAGACAGGTTTAAAACGACTGCATGATCTAGCTTGTTTTTTTCCATCCAAACTAATTTCTCATCCAAGAAAAAACTAGAATCTGTTACTGGTCGTTTCCATCCTTTCTGCAACATGTGCTTGCGCTCATCATCTACCCAGAAAATTTCTTTATCCTTCATAAATTGAGGAATTTGCTCAGGATAGGGCAATAAATGTGAATGTCCGTTGATACGTAGTTTTCGTTTTTCCATTTGTTCTATCATTTCTGCAATAGTAAGAAACTGCTAAAACAATTCAATGTTTTGTTCAAAATTTCAATCTGCACTAGAATGAATCCTAACAGAATTTAATCTGGCGACGAGTTTGGCTTTTGCATCGTTGTTCCACAGGTAGTACAGGTACATTTTTCTATATCTGAATAGTATCTGTCAAAAATTATTGGCAAATCAACTTCAATATTCTCTATGGCAAATTCTTCCCTGTACAACTGATTTTCACAGTTTTCGCAATACCATTCCAAGGCATCAAACATGCCTTTAGAACGGGGATATTCAATCACCAAACCTACCGTATTTGCACTTCTTTGTGGTGAATGCGGCACTTTGGCTGGCAGTAAATAAATAGCTCCTTCATGAATTTCTACATCCTTCATTTTTCCATCTTGGTCAATGATTTTTAAAATCATATCCCCTTCAAGTTGGTAGAAAAACTCTGGCGTTTCATTATAATGGTAATCCTTTCGATTATTAGGCCCCCCAACAACCATCACAATATACTCCCCATGATCCCAAACTAGTTTGTTCCCAACGGGTGGTTTTAACAAATGACGGTGCTCATCAATCCACTTTTTTAAATGCAATGGTTGTACTAAATTACTCATACTAAAAATCTCTTATGCCCCCAGAAAGGAGAAACTCAAAATGGGTATTTGAGTTTTAATTACTATTCTTTTCGGAACTAAATTTACTGTTTTTTTCTTATACTTTTTATTTGGTCAATAGCATTCGTAACAAGTTATAGAGATTTTGTCCTTCCGCCGTCAACGGGTAAATTAATTCCATTGATATAGCCTGCTTGTTTACTAGCCAAAAATGTAACGGCAGCAGCTGTCTCTTCTGGTTTTGCAAAACGTTTGGCAGGAACATAATTTTTCATGATTCGTTCCATCATTTCTTCTGTTGTATTCTCGTTTCGTGCTTTTATCTTAATAATTTCATCCAATCGTGAGGTGTTTGTGAAACCAGGCAAAACATTGTTCACCGTAATTTGAAAATGCCCAAGTTCTGTTGCTAATGTTTTCGCCCAACTCCCCACTGCACTTCGTATCGTATTGGACACACCTAGACCTGGAATTGGCTCTTTTACAGAGGTCGAAATTACGTTGATAATTCTACCATATTTTTCAGATTTCATAAACGGAACGACTGCTTTGACTAAAATTTGATTGCAGACAATATGCATTTGAAATGCATTCATCAAATCGGTAGTTGTCGCTGATATCAATTCTCCACTTTTTGGACCTCCCGTATTGTTTACCAGAATGTGAAATTTTAGATCATTGGTTGCTATTAATTTTTCCAATTCATTGGGATTCGAAAAATCTGCCACTAAATAATTATGACACTGATTTTCATTGGGCAATTCAGCCAAAACTACTTTTAATTTTTCTTCATTTCTAGCAATTAAAGTAATATTCACCCCTTCTTTTGCTAATAAAATTGCGGTTGCTCTTCCTATTCCTTGGGTGCTTCCACAAACTAAAGCGTTTTTGTTTTTAAGTTCTAAATTCATTTTTTTATTTACATTTCTGCAATTTTATCTTCTTGTAGAATTTTATTTGTTTCTTCAATGAGTTTCTCTAAGACCACTCTCAATTCTTCTTTAGTCATCTCTAAATGGGTATGAATTTGATCATCAGCAATCAAGTTCAACAAAGCCTTGTCTTGGGCTCTTCCTTTCAACATTGCTTCTAGATACCCGATATCTTCATTGAAAGTAACCAACGAGTATTTGGATGAATATTGGGTCGGAAAGTGCTTTTCTAAATCCATTTCAATAACTCTCTTCTGTTTAAATAAAGGGTTGGCTACATGGTCTCTCATTTCATAAAAATTATCTATGGCGAGGTCGGCAATGGCGTCAGTATCGTGTTTTCTCGCTTTTTCATAGGCTTGAAAAACACTTTGCCAATTTCCTTGATACTTCTCTAAAATTTCATCAAAAACTACTACATCTTCAAAAGAAGCATTCATTCCTTGTCCATAAAAAGGAACAATCGCATGCGAGGAATCTCCCATCAACAATGTTTTGTTTTGATAGCTCCATGGCGAACATTTTATGGTTCCCAAGGGTCCTGTTGGATTGTTTGCAAAGGCTTCTTTGATGTTTGGGATCAAGGCCAATGCGTCTGGAAATTCCTTTTCAAAAAAGCGGGTGATTTTTTCTTCGCTAACCAAATTTTCGAAATTGAATTCTCCTTCATCATAACTCAAAAATAAGGTAACCGTAAAACTACCGTCTGTATTGGGAAGAGCAATCAGCATAAAATCACCACGTGGCCAGATGTGCAAATGCGCATTACTTATTTGATGCTTGCCATCTACATCGGCAGGGATTTCTAATTCTTTATAGCCATGATTTAAATAGTTTTGAGAATGACTAAATAAAAATTTTCGTTCAGAAACATAACTTTTCCGCAGAGCAGAACCCGCACCATCTGCACCAAAAATAACATCGGCTTTGATGGAAATAGTTTCTTGAGTTTCATGATCCTTAAAAGTTGCCACCGTTTGTTCGATGTCAATATGCGCACATTTTTTATTAAAATGAAGAGTCACATTCTCGTGCTTTTCTGCTTCTGACAACAAAATTCCGTTCAAATCGCCCCGTGAAATGGAGTTGATATACTCTCCTTCTCTTCCCGAATAGTTCGATGAAAACGTATTGCCTTTGGCATCATGCATCAATCGTCCGTACATCGGAATGCAGATCTCTCTTACAGCCGCTTCCAATCCACACAAACGCAAAGCTTTTAATCCACGATCAGAAAGTGCTAAATTGATCGATCTTCCTGCCGAAATATCTACTTTTCGAAGATCTGGTCTGCTTTCATAAACCGCTACATTATAGCCTCTTTGTGCCAGTCTTAACGCGAGCAAACTTCCACATAAACCCGCTCCTATAATAAGTATCTTATCTTGGTTATTCATCTTAGACGCATTCTTTTAAAATTGAAACCATTCGATAGA
>Ga0257120_1000260_pt1 | contig 41121 bp, 32 predicted proteins | sample SI106_10metaG_FD_190153 | JGI IMG/M metagenome (GOLD analysis project Ga0257120, IMG submission 190153) | Marine microbial communities from Saanich Inlet, British Columbia, Canada - SI106_10 | ecosystem: Environmental > Aquatic > Marine > Inlet | place: Canada: British Columbia | collected...
AACAGCAAGTATTACAGGCTTAGCTGCAGGTACATATACGGTAACAGTAACCGATGCTAATGGCTGTACAGATACAGAGACAGTAAGTATTTCAGAACCAGCTACATCCGTAGCTGTATCGATTGCGGGTACAGATGCAAGTTGTAATGGAGCATCAGATGGAGCTGCAACAGCAACAGGAACAGGTGGGACAGGAACAATAACATACGCATGGAGCAATAGTGGAACTGGAGCAACAGTAACAGGACTAGCTGCAGGAACATATACAGTAACTGCAACAGATGCAAACGGCTGTACGGATACAGAAAGTGTAACAATCGATGAGCCAACAGCAGTGTCAGCATCAATATCAGGAACGGACGCAAGTTGTAATGGAGCAACAGATGGTTCAGCTACAGTAAGTGCAACGGGTGGAACAGGAACAATAACATATGCATGGAGCAACAGTGGAACGGGTGCTACTATCACAGGACTAGCAGCGGGCACATATACAGTGACTGCAACAGATGCAAACGGCTGTACAGATACAGAAAGTGTAACAATCGATGAGCCAACAGCAGTAAGTGCAAGTATTTCTGGCACTGACGCAAGTTGTAATGGAGCAACAGACGGTTCAGCCACAGCAAGTGCAACTGGCGGAACAGGAACAAAAACATTTGCTTGGAGTAATAGTGGAACGAGCGCTACCATCACAGGCCTTGCGGCTGGAACATATACAGTTACAGCAACAGATGCCAACGGATGTACGGATACAGAAAGTGTCACAATAGACGAACCAGCAGCAGTAGTTGCATCAACTACAGTAGATGAAGATGTAAGTTGTAATGGTGGATCAGATGGTGAAGCCACGGCAAGTGCAACAGGAGGAACCACAGCATATACCTATGCATGGAGTAACTCAGCAACAACAGCAAGTATTACAGGCTTAGCTGCAGGTACATATACGGTAACAGTAACCGATGCTAATGGCTGTACAGATACAGAGACAGTAAGTATTTCAGAACCAGCCTCTGGAGTTATTGCAGCAGCAGTATTGGACAGCAATGTGAGTTGTAATTCTGGGTCAGATGGAGGAGCAACGGCATCTGCTACAGGTGGCACTGCGGGATACACATATAGCTGGAGTAATTCGGCAACTACAGCGTCCATAACTGGTATAGCAGCAGGAACTTATTCTGTAACAGTAACAGATGCCAACGGATGTACAGATTCTACTTCAGTAATAGTTACGGAACCAACATCATTGGTTGCAGCCTCTGTTTTAGATAGTAACACAAGTTGCAACGGAAGTTCAAATGGAGGAGCCACAGCAAGTGCAACTGGCGGAACAGGAACATATTCCTACAGCTGGAGTAATTCAGCGACTACAGCATCAATAACAGGAGTCCCAGCAGGAACATATTCGGTAACTGTAACGGATGCAAACGGTTGTACTGATTCAAGCACAGTGACCATAACAGAGCCAAATTCAATTGTTGCTACTTCAGTAGTGGATAGCAATGTAAGTTGCAACGGAAGTTCAAACGGAGGAGCAACTGCAGGTGCAACAGGTGGAACAGGAACATATACCTACGCTTGGAGTAATTCAGCCACAACAGCATCTATAACAGGAGTGTTGGCAGGAACTTATTCGGTCACGGTTACAGATGCAAATGGATGTACTGATAGTGCTTCTGTTACAGTTACGGAACCAACATCATTAGTTGCAGCAACATCATTAGATTCTAATGTTAGTTGCAATGGAAATGCAGATGGAGGAGCAACGGTAAGTGCAACAGGAGGAACCACAGCATATTCATATGCATGGAGCAACTCGGCAACAACGGCATCTATAACGGGAGTAGCCGCAGCTACTTATTCAGTTACTATTACAGATGTAAATGGATGTACTGATTCTTCATCTGTAATTATCACTGAACCTACAGTTTTGGTTGCGACAGCAACAGTTGATAGCAACACTTCATGTTCGTCTGCTTCAACAGGAGTTGGATCGGCAGTTGGATCAGGAGGAATAACTCCATATTTATATGAATGGTCCAATGGCGCTGATACTGCAACTGCAAATAACCTTGCTTCAGGATGGCATTACGTTACAGTCTCAGACGCAAACAATTGTACTGCGATTGATTCAATCGAGGTTGATGTGCAGGATACAATCGCACCAACAGTTATTATTCAGTCTGTAACTGTTTTCCTTGATGCATCTGGATCAGCCAGTATTGATACTTCGGATGTAAATAATGGAAGTTTTGACAATTGTGCAATTGACACCATGTACCTGTCTAATGTTAATTTTGACTGCTCTGACACAGGTTCAAACACTGTCACTCTCTATGTGGCAGATATCAACGGAAATCCCGATTCTGCAACCTCAACGGTTACTGTTATAGATACGACTGCTCCAACTATTTCAGTGAATAACGTATTTACTTTATATTTGAATACGAGTGGTAGTGCTGCCATTTCGATAAACTCCATCAACGATGGAACAAACGATAACTGCGGCATTGAATCCTTGTCATTAAGCGATTCATTATTTGATTGTTCTGATACAGGTTCGCTTAGCATAACATTTACAGCAACAGATTTTAGTGGAAATGTCGATACAGGATCCATTTCCATTACTGTGTTAGATACCATCTTACCGAACGTGGCAACTCAAAATTTAACAGTATATCTGAACTCTTCTGGGTTTGCAAGTGTAACAGCAGCAATGGTGAATAATGGATCATTCGATAACTGTTCAATCGATACAATGGTCTTAAGCGACACATCTTTCAATTGTTCTGCTGTTGGAGGTAACTCAGTAGTATTATATGTTTGGGATGCAAGTGGAAATATTGATTCCGCTGGAGCAATTATCACCGTGGTTGACTCCGTTCCAGTTGAATTGAACACATATTCTTCAATTGATGTATACTTAAACAGTACAGGATTCTTTGAATTAGATACATCCATGTTTGATAGTGCTTCCACAGACAACTGTGGTATTGCAACAATGACATTGAGTCAAGATACTGTTTGGTGTGCCGATGTGCCATCTACAAACGTTACGCTTACAGCGACTGATGCTTATGGAAATATTTCTACGAGCAATGTTATTGTGAATGTGTTCGATACGATTTCGCCAACTGTTTCAGCCATAGATACAATGGGTTATTTGAATACAAATGGTCAGTTTGTTATAACTGCAGCGATGTTAAATGATGGAACCATGGACGCATGCGGTATAGATAGTATGTGGTTAAGCCAGTCAATATTTAGTTGTGCTGACATAGGAGTAGATACTATTTGGTTTTACGCAGCGGATGAAAATGGAAATGTTGATTCAACTCAAAGTGAAATCGCCATTGTTGATTCGATATCGACAGTTGATATTGCGATTGACTCAAATCTGTTATGCTTCGGAGCTACAAATGGTCAGCTGACAGCTTCTGCAAGTGGAATGGTTTCAACCTTTACTTACAGCTGGAGTAACAGCTCAATAGGTGCTACAATATCGAACCTTTCAGGTGATACATATATCGTGACATCGACCGATGCAAACGGATGTACTGCAATTGACAGCGCAACGCTGGTTGATCAAACTGAACTTGTTGGTTCGTTATCAGCAATGGATCTTTCATGTTTTGGAGCAAATGATGGTAGTATAGCTTCCTCAGTTTCAGGTGGAACACTGGGATATACCTACAATTGGTCCAATTCTGCAACGACAGATTCAATCGGAGGACTTAGTGGAGGTTTGTACGATTTGACAGTAACTGATACAAATGGCTGCGAGTTGATCTTGGACACAACGCTATCTGAGCCTACTTTGTTAGTAGTCAATATATCATTTGCAGATTCTTCACTATGTGTGAATGATTCATCAGGTATGGCAATGGCAAATGTATCAGGCGGAACTCCAGGTTATAGCTACTTATGGTCTGGTTCAATTGATACAATAGATTCAATAACTGGAATTCCCTCTGGCACTTATTCAGTGATAGTAACAGATACAAACGAATGCGTTGCGAGCGATACACAAACTATTGCTCAAGACACATTACCAGTAGTGACTTTGAATATCCCTGAAGACAGTTTATGCCAATTCAATTCAATTACGCTAACAGGTCAAACACCATTTGGTGGCATGTTTAGCGGAGCGGGTGTGATGGCCGATACCTTAGTGACGGAAACGCTTACCGAATGGAATTGGGTGCAATACACTTATATGGATGCCAATGGTTGTTCTGGAGCTGCTGAAGATTCAATTTATGTGACACCGACAATCAATGTTTCGTTTGATATGAATTCAGTTGAGCTATGCGGTGGAACTTCCATTCCATTAGATTTCGCGAATCCAGGTGGAGGAGTTTATGGTGGAATAGCAAGTATAATTGATACTGCTAATGGAATGCTAATTGCTCCAGATTCCGCCTTTACTGGCAACGCATGGTATGGGTATTCAAATGTTTGTGGGTCAGATACAGATACATTCAGTATGGTAGTATTTGACCGTCCTGATGTCGATTTGGGAGGTGATGTTACACTCTGTAATGCATCAATGCTAACCCTTGATGCTGGTGCTCATAATAGTACTATGTGGTTTGATGGAACAACTTCTCAGACGATTACGCTAAATGACGGAGAAGAACCATTAATGGATGATTTCAACTTATGGGTAACTGTAGGGGATACAAATGGTTGTTCAGATTCTGATACTATCCTTGTGAAAGTTGAAGATCAACCAATAATCTATCTTGGAAATAACATAGATGCTTGTATTAAGGACTCAGTGGTTTTATCTGTTGATGATGTATATGATAATTTCACTTGGAGTACCGGGGACGTAGGCTTAACGACCGTAGCGCATGATGGAACTTCAATTATTCCGGGTATGTACAGCTTTTGGGTCAAAGGTTCAAATGATGATGGTGAGTGTAGTTACTCAGATACCATATTGGTTCAATTGAATGATTGCGACTCGAGTTTCGTAGGAATTAATGATCCTGTATTAACTGAGGTCTCATTCGAAGTTTATCCAACTCCGACTCAGGGTAATTTGAATATTCGTGGAATACAATTAGGTGATGTTGGAGTTGATCGAATTGTAATAATGTCAATGCGAGGAGAAATTGCTCAAGTTATGAATGCATCAGACTGGAGTGAAATAAGCTCAGATGAAATGCAAATCAACTTATCAGCACTTGCTGATGGGGTTTACATGATGCGCATAGATCATGCACAAGGAAGTAATGTGGTAAGAGTAATCGTTGGGAAATAATTCCCAACGGTTCATTCTGCCTTTTTAATCATAAGCCCAACTTCCATAATCAGATTGAGTTCATCTTGACCAGATATTTGGGAGATTATGGCCTGGTGTTTTCCAGCTGCCAAGGATTTAGATTCTATTGCCGTGTAATCCAAATCCCATAGATCACCACCACCATCGCCCAGGTAATCGCCTGTTTCATCTCTTATTGGAATCTCGTAATTATCATCGACTAATACTCCTTCTTTTTGCAAATTCAAGTGAACAGGTATGGTTTGCATGGCAAACCCGTGTAAATGCCGAATCATGATAATTACTTCATAATTTCCTTCTTCCTTTATTTCGAAGTCAAATACATGCTTGTCCGATGCAGACCACGTCATATCCATCAGTTCGTGAATATTTCGATATTCCCAGAGTGCACTACATGACGACATTACAATGGATAATAAGGCAAGAGTAATTAGCTTTTTCATGTTATTTGATTTAAAGCAAGCATAAGAATTAAATTTGAGGTTCAATCAAAGTAGAAAACAATGAGCATTGCACAAGAGATAAATGACGACATCAAAAAGGCGATGTTGGCTAAGGATAAAAAGAGGCTGGAGGCTTTACGAGCAGTTAAAAGCGTGGTGCTTTTGCTGAATACGTCAGGAGACGGTGAAGTTGGTGACGAGGCTGTTGAAAAAGCAATGCAAAAGCTTGTAAAGCAGCGAAAAGATTCAGCGAGTATATATCAAGAACAAGATCGAGCTGAAATGGCTGATGAGGAATTGTTTCAAGCAGCTGTCATCAGTGAATATTTGCCTGAAATGATGAGTGAAGAAGAAGTTCGTAAAATCATAAAAGATAAAATAGCATCAATAGGTGTTGCAGGTCCGCAGGACATGGGCAAGGTAATGGGACCTATAATGGGACAACTGCAAGGAAAGGCAGATGGAAAGCTGATTTCTCAGATTGTAAAAGAGGAACTCAATTCTTAGAAACCCTGAGATATGAACCATAGTAAAGCTCAGAATCTTCTGTGATTTAAGGGATTTCGATATTAGAAAGTTTAAAACAAAAAAGCCCGAAGCATTTGCTCCGGGCTTTCCAGTTTTATAAAGGTGTTGGATTACATCATTCCACCCATTCCACCCATTCCACCCATTCCACCAGGAGGCATTCCACCCGGCATAGCATCATTTTCTGGCTCATCGGCTAACACACACTCGGTGGTTAGTAACAAACCAGCAATGGAAGCTGCATTTTCTAGTGAAACTCTAGTTACTTTCTTTGGATCAATAACACCTGCCGCATAAATGTTTTCATATACACTTGTAGCTGCATTGTACCCGAAATCCCCTTTGCCTTCCATTACTTTCTGAACTACTATTGAACCCTCGCCACCAGCATTTGCAACAATTTGTCTCAATGGTTCTTCCAGAGATCTACGTACAATCGCAATACCCGTAGTTTGATCTTCATTATCTCCTTTTAGACCATCTAGAGCGGAAATAGCGCGAATGAAGGCAACACCACCACCTGGCACAATACCCTCTTCTACGGCAGCTCTAGTAGCGTGCATTGCATCGTCTACTCGGTCCTTCTTTTCTTTCATTTCCACCTCAGTAGCTGCGCCCACATATAGAACAGCAACACCACCACCAAGTTTCGCTAGGCGTTCTTGAAGCTTTTCTCTGTCATAGTCACTTGTAGTGCTTTCTACCTGAGCCTTGATTTGATTGACGCGAGCTTTGATATCTTCCGCGCTTCCAGAACCATTGATAATCGTTGTGTTGTCTTTATCAATGTCAATCTTTTCAGCTCGACCCAACATAGAGATATCAGCTTGGTCCAACTTAAATCCTCGCTCTTCGCTAATGACCTGGCCACCTGTTAAAATCGCTAGGTCTTCTAACATTGCCTTTCTTCTATCACCAAAACCTGGAGCTTTGACAGCCGCGATTTTTAAGCCACCTCGTAATTTATTGACTACCAATCCAGCAAGAGCTGTTCCTTCAACATCTTCAGCAATAATCAACATGGAAGCACCTTGTTGCGCAACTTTCTCCAACAATGGAACGATGTCCTGAATGTTAGAGACTTTTTTATCGTGAATCAGGATGTATGGGTTCTCTAATTCAGTAACCATCTTGTCCGCGTTGGTTACAAAATATGGACTTAGATAACCTCGATCAAATTGCATTCCTTCTACAACATCTACTGTGGTTTCAGTTCCTTTTGCTTCTTCAACAGTAATAACCCCTTCTTTACCAACCTTCTGCATGGCTTCGGCAATTAATTTACCAATCGTTGCATCACTGTTAGCGGAAATGGTTCCTACCTGCTCAATCTTGGCAAAGTCATCACCTACTTCTTGCTTCATAGTATCTAGATAAGCAATAATCGCCTTAACCGCTTGATCAATACCGCGTTTCAAATCCATCGGATTAGCTCCTGCCGTTACATTCTTGAGTCCAGCGGTTACAATTGCCTGTGCTAAAACAGTTGCTGTTGTTGTTCCGTCTCCGGCTACATCAGCAGTCTTAGAAGCAACTTCCTTGACCATCTGTGCACCCATATTTTCAACTGCATCTTTAAGCTCAATTTCTTTCGCTACAGTAACACCATCTTTGGTGATCGTTGGGGCTCCAAATTTTTTGTCAATTACTACATTTCTGCCTTTAGGCCCTAGTGTAACTTTCACAGCGTTTGATAATGCGTCAACACCTCTCTTCAAGGCGTCTCTTGCTTCCGCATCAAATAATATCTCTTTTGCCATTTTATTAATGTTTTTTGATTTCTATATAATTAACCGATGCTTCCTAAAATATCTGAAGCCCGCATGATTAAGTAGTCCTTTCCGTCTAACTGAATCTCTGTACCAGAGTATTTTCCATAGAAAATGGTGTCTCCTACGCTGACTTGCACTGGCTCATCTTTCTTGCCTGGTCCAGCTGCAATTATGGTTCCTCTCTGTGGTTTTTCTTTTGCTGTATCTGGGATGATAATGCCACCCGCAGTTTTTTCTTCCGCTGCTGCTGGCTCTACCAACACACGGTCTTCATTTGGTTTAAATTTCACTTCTGACATTTTTTGGAAGATTTAGATTTTTAATCGATTCTTCTTTAAGGACACAATCTATGCCACCTCTAAGTAAACCTTGTGATTGCAACACATTGACAGTTTTATCCAAAAAAAATGTCAGCCTGTGTGACAAGCTGACATTTATAATATAGTTTCTGGGCTAATTATTCATTAGGTAGCGGTGCTCCACTATCCTCAAAGCCAGCAGAAGGTACCACAGCATTATCTATTATACCTTCTAAATCACTAGTTTGTTCTTCCACTACAGTTGTACTTGTAAATGCTGTCGAAATAAGACATAAAACTAACAGTGAAATGGCAAGAATCCATGTTCCTTTCTCTAAAAAGTCAGTTGTTCGCTGCACGCCAACAATTTGGTTTGATGATGAGAAGCCTGATGCAAGCCCTCCGCCTTTGGAGTTTTGAATCAGTACAATGCCCATCAACAGAAGGCTAACGATGAATATGAGTATAGAAATAATTATCATGATTTCTTTAAATTTCTTTTTTCAGCTGATCAATAAGGGCGGCAAAATAAGTGCTTTTTTCAGGATGCCGCAAGCTGAGTTTTTCATAGGTCGAAATTGCCTTGATAAAACTCCCTTGTTCACCATATATTTTAGCTAAAGTTTCCGTGACTAATTCATCATTATCAACAAGGCTGTTTTTAGCCGCCTTTGCTGGCGAAAAGAACTCAGCCCGCTTCGGCACCAGAGACTCTTCGTTTTCGATAAAATGGTCAATGATGTTCATTGATTCCTCTTGTTGCTCTTTGCTTATCGTTGGGGCACTATTTGCTTGAGAAAGTTTTGACTCTAGAGCCTCTTCGTCATTGAGCAAAGACATCCAAGATGAAAAATTCATTTTGTCAGATTCAGCTTCAATGTTGTTTTCAACAATTACTTCTGATGCCATGTTCTCCTCTATTCTTCTGATAGATGGGGTAGGGGTCGGCTCAATCTCTTCAATCAAACTAATCGCAATTCCTGAGCTCAAGACCGCTGCAGTCACTTGTCGGTCAAATTCAGCGATTTTCGACATCTCCGATTCTCCCTCTGTTCCGCTTGCCTTTTTCGAGTCGGGCTTTTTTTGTATTGAAATATTCGATTCTTCACTTTCAGCTATTGTATCGACTTCTTCAGCATTTAATTCAATAGATTCAATATTTAAATAAATGAAGTCATGAAGCTTTTTGCGGCTTTGTATCCTAATTGCCGTGTTTTTAATTTGATCATTCAATTGACCAGATTCTTGTTCTGAGTATCCTTTTGCTACCAAAGTATGCATCAACGAGGAATAGGGGTGGTCAGCTAAAAGCTTTTCTAAGAGTGGCAGTGCATCAGCTGGCACTTCTTTAGATCGAATTATTTGACTCCAGTCTATATGCATATCACCAATTTCCTAGGGATTTGTTGAAAATATCTTGTGTCAATTGCTCATTGATTTGGTCAATAAGAGTCTGTTCAACACTACTTAAATTGGTGTTTGCATCAAATTGTTCTATACCTGAAAACGTTTGTTCATAGCTATTCTTCTCGTTTTTAGTATCCGTATAACGAACTTTTACTGTGATGGTCAACTTATTCAAAGTTGCAGCTGCATCTTGCACGGCCTCACTTTGGACTCTATAATCAGTAATTTCCCCTTCAATTATCAAATCACCATTTTGCTTTACTAAAGTCAGATTGGTTTGTCTTAAGAATATATCCTTTAATGCTTCAGTAAATGTCTGACTCAAGGCAGGTGGTGCCAAGGGGGCATAACTAGGGAATGTAGCAATGGAAATACTGTTTACATCAGCAGCAACGCTTGCTCCAGTAAAAGAGTAGTTAACTTTACATCCAAAAAAGAGTAGAGGCATTATTAGCATTATGAAACCTGGTCTAATTAAGGTCATACTCTTTTATTTTTCTATACAAAGTTCTTTCCGAAATTCCCAGTTCACTGGCGGCATTTTTTCTTCGACCTTTATATTTTTCCAACGCTTTTTTTATCAATTCCTTTTCTTTTTCTTCGATTGACAGGGACTCTTCAACGATTTCTGAATCTTCAATTTCGGAAGGACGAGATACCCTAACCGCAGGGTGTATTTCATAATCAAATTCTTTGGATTTGGGATTAGTATTAGGAACTAAAGCCGAATTGCTGTTTGGAGTATAAAGCTTCTGAAAATCCGAAGGGTCAATGCTATCTGATCCATTTTTAAGGATTTCCATAACAAGTTTTTTCAAATCATTTACTTCACCCTTCATCTCGAAAAGGACTTTGTAGAGGATCTCCCGTTCAGATAAATCACTTTTGCTTTCAGATCTATAGATTGCAGGAACCTTACTTGCTTGATAATTTGGGAGGTACTTTAGAAGTATTGTCCCGTTAATATCTCTTTCACTTTCTATTACAGAAAGTTGTTCCGCGATATTTTTCAATTGACGAATGTTCCCTGGCCACCTATGATCTTCAAGGATTCTCACAGCATCAGGTGACAACCTCACTGAGGGCATGCGATATTTCTCACTAAAATCGGAAGCAAATTTTCGAAACAAGAGATGTATGTCCTCTTTCCTTTCCCGCAACGGAGGAATATGGATTGGTACTGTGTTGAGTCGATAATAGAGATCTTCACGAAACTTTTCTCTTCTAATTGCCTCTGGAATGTCAACGTTGGTTGCCGCTACAATTCTAACATCCGTCTTCTGGACTTTACTTGACCCGACCTTCATAAACTCGCCTGTTTCAAGCACTCTAAGCAACCTAACTTGGGTGGAAATGGGGAGTTCAGCAACTTCGTCAAGAAATACTGTACCCCCATCAGCCACTTCGAAATAGCCTTTTCGTGTGTCATGTGCACCGGTAAACGAGCCTTTCTCATGGCCGAAAAGTTCTGAGTCAATCGTTCCTTCAGGAATAGCTCCGCAGTTAACAGCGATGTATCCACTATGTTTTCGTGTACTGTTGTTGTGTATGATTTGCGGCATTGCTTCCTTTCCTGTTCCGCTTTCTCCTGAAATAAGCACGGATAAATCAGTAGGGGAAACTCTAAGAGCCGTCTCTATTGCACGGTCTAGTGCAGGGCTGACGCCAATAATTCCAAATCGCTGTTTTGCTTGTTGTATCGTCATTCTCTTTTATTCGACTATTTCACCTTTCAAAGTTGCTGCCGTGCAGTCTTTCACAAGCACATTGACATATTCGCCTTTTTTGTGACCTAGTTTTGGGAATACGCACATCACATTTTGAGTATTTCGACCACACTGCATTTCGTCCGATCGTTTTGAATTTCCTTCAATTAAGACATGATGTGTTTTGCCAATTGCTTTTTTGTTGCTTTCTAGCGAATGAGCCATTTGTAATTGAATGACCTCATTAAGTCTTCTTTTCTTTTCTTCCATTGGAATATCATCTTCGTATTTTCTTGCAGCTAAAGTTTTTGGGCGTTCCGAATAATAGAACATATATGCGAAGTCATACTTGACTTCTCGCATTAGCGATAAGGTCTCTTGATGTTGATCTTCTGTTTCGCCACAAAAACCAGAAATAATGTCTGTTGAAATCCCACATTCAGGCATGTGCTTTTTAATGGCTTCAATTCGATTCATGTACCACTCTCGTGTATAGCCGCGATTCATTTTCTGTAATAATTCCGAGCTTCCACTTTGAACAGGTAGATGGATATATTCACAGATGTTTTCATGTTTCGCCATGACTTCAAGCACATCATCAAGCATATCTTTTGGATGTGAGGTTGAGAAGCGAATCCTCAAAAGAGGGTTTACCTGAGCAACTTTACCCATCAATTGAGCAAAATTGACCGTTTCGGTGTTTGCGTCAATTACATCACCTTTTTTCGAAATATTCCATCTATAGCTATCTACATTTTGTCCGAGTAAGGTAACCTCTCTATATCCTCGGTCAAATAAATCTTGGGCTTCCGATACAATCGATTGAGGATCTCTACTGCGTTCCCTTCCTCGAGTAAATGGAACTACACAAAAGCTGCACATATTGTCGCATCCTCGAGTAATAGATATAAACGCACTCACTCCGTTTGAATCGAGTCGCACTGGAGTTATTTCCGCATAAGTTTCATCTCGGGACAATAGCACATTCACTGCCTTTTGCCCTGTTCCTACCTCTGAAACCAAATTAGGTAAATCGCGATATGCATCTGGACCAGCTACTAAATCAACTAGCTTCTCTTCCTCAAGTAATTGCGCCTTTAATCTTTCTGCCATGCAGCCAAGAATGCCGACAACCATGTCTGGGTTTTTCCTTTTTTCACTCTGAAATTGAGTCAATCTATTTCGGATTCTTTGTTCTGCATTATCTCGAATGGCGCAAGTGTTTAGCAAGACAACGTCTGCCTCACTCGCATTTTGTGTGGTTTCAAAGCCAGCTTTTGACATTATTGAGGCAACAATCTCGCTATCCGAAAAATTCATTTGACAGCCATAGCTCTCAACATAGAGCTTTTTGCCCGTTTGTAAATCAGATAGTTGTTCCATCATCACAGGCTCGCCCTGTCTATCTTCACCTAGTAGTTCCTTTGTTTCTTGCATTATCTAAATCAATTTGCAAAGTTATAGAATGCCTTTGACTGCAATTATGTCAGGTCGAAAATAAACACCTATTAACATCGCCGAAAAATCCACTTCTGAACATTGCGATTTTTTTTTGCGTTTTATTTGCACTCAGATCTTGTTCATTTCTCATTAATTGATGTGAACGTTCAACTTTAAAAACATCGAATGAATCTTGTAATCGTTGAGTCGCCAGCCAAGGCAAAAACTATAGAAGGATACTTAGGAAAAGATTATGTAGTTCGTTCCAGTTATGGGCACATACGTGATATTCCTTCCAAGGGAATGAATATTGACCTTGAGAATAATTTTACACCATCTTATGAGGTTTCGACCGATAAGAAAAAGATTGTTGCTGAGCTTAAAAAACTAAGTAAAGGTGCTGATACAATATGGTTAGCAACGGATGAGGACCGTGAAGGAGAAGCGATCAGTTGGCATCTTTTTGAGGCTTTGGGTCTGAAAGAAAATCAAACCAAGAGAATTGTATTTCACGAAATTACTAAGCCAGCCATAGTCAAGGCGATTGAGAATCCAAGGCAAATAGATAAGCACTTAGTAGATGCTCAGCAAGCTAGGCGACTACTTGATAGAATTGTTGGTTTTGAATTAAGTCCTGTTTTATGGAAAAAAGTAAAGCCATCGCTGTCGGCAGGTAGGGTGCAATCTGTTACTGTCCGCTTAATAGTTGAGAGAGAGAAAGAGATTAACGCTTTTAAGAGTGAGTCATACTTTAGAGTCAAGGCGGTTTTCGAATCAAACGGGAAACCTTTTGGTGCGGTGCTAAACAAGCGCCTTAACTCTATTGAAGATGTGCACGCCTTTCTTGAAAAATGTAAGTCAGCTGATTTTTCGATCAAAGAGGTTGATAAGAGACCGGGTAAGAAAACTCCGGCTCCACCCTTTACAACATCGACACTGCAGCAGGAGGCGGCTAGAAAATTGGGTTATTCAGTTGCCCAAACGATGAGGTTAGCTCAGCAACTTTATGAGGCGGGCAAGATTACATATATGCGAACTGATAGTGTAAACTTGAGTAACACTGCTATTGAAGGAGCCAAGGTAGCAATCTTGGTTGACTATGGTTCTGACTATCTAAACCCCCGAAAGTATTCCACAAAAACAGCTAACGCACAGGAAGCTCACGAGGCAATTAGGCCAACTTACTTTGAAAATCCAAAAGAGGGTGAGGATGCTCAGCAGCAGAAATTATATGAGCTAATTTGGAAAAGAGCAATCGCTTCGCAAATGAGTGACGCTAAATTGCTGCGAACTACCATACGTATTGAGTCACCCGCAATTGATGAGTTATTTGAAGTGAAGGGTGAGATCATCACATTTGATGGATTCCTGAAAGTATATCTGGAAGGTACTGATGAGGAGGGAGAAGAGGAGGATAATTCAAATCTTCCTAACGTGAAGGAGAATGAAAAGCTTTCTCAGTCCAAAGTTAAGGCAACAGAAAAGTTCACCCATCATCCGGCTAGATATTCAGAAGCAAGCCTGGTTAAAAAACTAGAAGAATTAGGTATTGGTCGACCATCAACCTATGCTCCAACAATTAGTACCATTCAAAAAAGAGGATACGTTGTAAAAGAGGATCGAGAAGGACATGCTCGTGATTATAGAGTAGTATCCCTTTCGGATAATGCAATAAAGGAAGCTACGAATTCGGAAAACACAGGTGCTGAGCGTTCAAAATTATTTCCCACAGACATTGGAATAGTGGTAAATGACTTTTTAGAAGAACATTTTGAGAATATTATGGACTATCATTTCACCGCTTCAGTAGAAGAGGAGTTTGATACTATCGCCAAGGGAGAGCTTAATTGGACAAAAATGCTTGACGGGTTTTACAAGCCATTTCATAATAGCGTAGAAGATACGTTGGAAAATGCGGATCGAGCTTCTGGAGAAAGACATTTGGGCGAGGATCCAAAATCTGGGAGACCAGTCATCGCGAGAATTGGCAGGTACGGACCAATGGTGCAGATAGGTCATGCTGATGATGAGGAGAAACCTAAGTTCTCTAAATTGAGACCGAATCAGAGTATTCAAAGTATAAATCTCGAAGAAGCCATTGAATTATTTAAACTTCCTAGAAGTTTGGGGCATTATCAAGAACTCGAGGTAGTTGCGTCTACTGGAAGGTTTGGGCCATTTGTCCGGCACAACGGGGTCTTCGTAAATATCAAAGATTTTGATCCGCTTGAAATCACCCTAGATCAAGCTGTAGTGTTAATCGAAGAAAAGGCAGAAGCGGCAAGAAAAGCCTTAATAAATGAATTTGATCATGATCCTGTGGTCAAGGTTTTGAATGGAAGATATGGTCCATATTTCGCTATTGGCAAGAATAACTATAAGCTGCCTAAGGATGCTGAAGCTGAGAAGCTGACCTTGGCAGATTGTCTCGAAATTGCGAGCAACACAACTCCATCTAACAAGAGGAAAAGGGGAGCAAAGGCTTCGACCGCCAAAACGTCAAAGACTGCGAAAACGGCTAAAAAGAAAACGACAAAAGCCAAGAAGAAATGATTTTCAAGGACTATTTTGACCCAATAGAAATTGAAGTAACTGACGATGGTCGTTATTCATCTTTTGCAAGGCAGATAAAAGAAACTGATGATTTGGTCGGCTCGAAATTGGCAATTATACATGTGCCTGAGACTCGATATTCTCAAGGAAGTTCTATCCTGGATTTCGGAAGACTCTTGAAGTCTATTCTTAGTTTGTATCCTCATGGATACCAACCTCAAATATCAATACTTGGTTCACTTAAGCTTGGCGCTAAACTGGAAGACACGGAGTCTGCCGTGTCGGAGATCGTGGCAGAATTAGTTAGGTGCAGGACAGTGCCGGTAATTATTGGAGGCGATAGAGAATTAACTTACTCTCTATATAAGTCATTTGAACTACTAGAGGAGGTCGTAAATATTGCTTCCATTGATCCATTATTGAATTTAAATGATGAGGAGAATTCATATTTGGGAAGAATAGTGAAAACTCAGCCTAATTATTTATTCAATTATTCAAACCTGGGATTTCAAACTTATTATGTGAGTCCTCAAGAATTGATTATCGCAGACGAGCTCTATTTCGACTGCTATAGACTTGGGGAGTTAAGGGGGCAAATAGTCAAGTCTGAGCCTATAATAAGAGGCGCTGAAATTTTTACGATGTCTTTGGATTCTATCAAATCCTCAGACTTTAGTTCATCTGCAAGCCCGCAACCAAATGGATTTTATGCCGAAGAAGCGTGTCAAACTTTTCGCTATGCCGGATTAGGCGAGAAGCTCAAGGCTGTATTAATTTCTGATCTTGGAGAGATTAAAAATACCCAAGATGAAATGTTGATTTCACAAATGATTTGGTGTTTGATAGATGGCTTATATGCTAGACGGTCAGAAATACCCAACTCTAATAATTTAGATTTCCTTAAGTATAGGGTGTCCATTAAAGACGATGAGTTTAATCTTATTTTTTACAAGAGCCTGCGCACTGATAGGTGGTGGATGGAGGTTCCTGTGCCACCGGAATACGGAAATAGATACAGAAAACACCACCTTATTCCATGTGATTATCAGGATTATCAGGCAACAACAAATGACGATCTTCCTGACCGATGGTGGCGTGCTTATAAAAAGATGATTTAGTCGTTAGTCGGGAATCTTCACTATTTCATGTTGAAAAAAACATCACTTCGTGGAATTTTGTCAAACCGATTTGAAATTTGGCTAATTTAGTGCTTCCTTCAAAAAAAAACTTGACCATTTCTGTGTAGATGAATATTAGAATTAGAAATTTCACGTTACTGTTGGTGTTGCTTGTTATTGCAACAATGAGATCTGAAGCACAACAAGATCCACAATTCAGTATGAATATGGCAACAAGGTTGCATGTAAATCCAGCATATGCCGGTATGAATGATGGTATATGTGTCAATATGCTTAGCCGTCAGCAATGGACTGGCTTTGAAGGCCGTCCTGAAACATATCTTTTTGGTGGTCACGGAACCTTTACTATTCCTGGTATAAATCTAAGAAGTGGTGGCGGATTATCCATGTTTGGCGATGGTCTTGGTCAAATGCACTTTTTTGGTATCAGAGCCGCTTACAGCGCTCATATTCCATTAAATTTTATTGGCGGAGAGCCAGGGCATTTAGGGATCGGAGTGGCAGCAGGGTTGCTACAATTCTCAATGGGGAATAATTGGAGGAGTATAACGCCATTTTATGAGGATCCTACCATTCCAAACGTTGCATATAACTCAGGTTCTTTTGACTTGGATGCGGGTCTTTATTACAGAACAAAGGATGTTTATTTTGGGATTTCTTCTACACACTTAAATGGAGCTAAGTTTGAAGATGGTGGAGAAGATTTAGTGCCAGAAGGTGGTAAAGCTTGGGAAACTAGTTTCGCAATGCAGCGCCACTATTATTTGCAAGGTGGTTACGATTTTGAAATTCCTAGTTATAACTTATTAGTCCTGAAGTCTTCAGTAATGGTTAAAACGAACTTAAGCTCAGCTCAGTTCGATGTGAACTTAATTGCGGAGTGGAATAATTTTTTGTGGGGTGGCATGACATATAGATTCACAGACGCGGCTACTTTACTTGGCGGTATTAATTATGGTTTACCAAAAGGTAACATTAGGGTAGGTTATGCGTACGATATTACTACATCCCGAATACGTCTCGGGTCTAATGGATCTCATGAGTTTTTCGTTCAATACTGTCTGAAACTTAAGACTCCACCACCGGTTCAAAAACACAAAACAGTGCGATTCCTATAAGAAACAGTTACTTTTGACAACTTTTCTCGAAAGAGATATCCCAAAGACAGATAAATTTAAAAGGAGGAAATATGAATAAATTGCTTAAAATATCGGCTCTAGTGCTTGTTGGACTGCCCATTTTGCTTAGCAGTTGCGGTAACTCCGGCAGCGGCCAATTAGTTGGTGTCCAGAATCGAATCCAATGGTTTCAACCGGATCCTTATGGCATGCTGTATTTACCAATGGGCTCTTATAATATGGGTCCAAGTGACCAAGATGTTCCTTATGCCAGCACAGCAAAATCGAAAACTGTTTCTATACAGGCATTTTATATGGATGAGACTGAAATCACGAATAATGAATATCGACAATTTGTTTTCTGGGTTCGTGATTCAATAGCTCACCGGATTATCGGTGAAGAAGTAGATGAGGAGCACTTATTTAATGTTGATAGATACGATCAAGATTACAATACTCCGCACATCAACTGGAATTCAAGAATTGAATGGTCAGAACCTGAGCAGAGAGAGGCTTTAGAAGTAATGTACTATCCGGAATTCGAACGATTTAAAGGTCGCAGGGAAATGGATGGCCGAAAACTTGACTACGAATATTTTTGGATTGACTATCGCGATGCAGCCAGAAAAGGTGGTCCTGGAGCACCTTTGCGTCAGCGTGGAATGACTGACAGATCGGTTTTCATTAAAAGAGACGTAATAAATGTATATCCAGACACCTTAGTTTGGGTGCATGACTTTACCTATTCATTTAATGAACCAATGACTAAGATGTATTTTAGTCATCCTGCCTATGATGATTACCCAGTCGTTGGTGTGTCTTGGAAACAAGCTCGAGCTTTTTGTATTTGGAGGACGGATCTTTTAAATAACTATTTGCGTAAAATTGGTGGCGTGCGGGTTCAGGATTTTAGATTGCCCACAGAGTCTGAATGGGAGTATGCTGCAAGAGGTGGTTTGGATTTAGCTCCATTCCCTTGGGGTGGTCCTTACATTCGTAATACTAGAGGTTGTTTCCTAGCCAATTTTAAGCCGATGAGGGGTAATTATATTGATGATGGAGGTTTTCACACTGTTCCTGCTTCTTCATATTCACCAAATGACTATGGCCTTTATTGTATGTCAGGCAATGTTGCTGAATGGACGAGTAATGCCTATGATGAGTCGGCTTACGATTTTGCACATGATTTAAATGCTGACTATGTTTATGAAGCTGATGACGATGATCCTCCTGTTCTTAAACGAAAAGTAATTCGCGGAGGAAGCTGGAAGGATATCAGTTACTATTTGCAAACGGGTACAAGAACATACGAGTACCAGGATACTGCTAAAAGTTATATTGGCTTTAGATCCGTAATGTCTTACTTGGGTAGAGCCAAGGGTGATGACATTTGATTCCAAAATAAAACAAACAAAAAATAAATTTTAATCCCTAATTAGTTCGAATATGTCTCAAGAAGTAAAAGGTTTCAGACCAGGTAGTACAAGTTGGAAGAAATTCATGGCAAAGTTGTACGGTATTGGTGCAGCAATTGTTATTGTAGGTGCAATGTTTAAGATACAGCACTGGCCAGGTGCTAGTGCCATGTTGGTTGGTGGTTTGAGTATAGAAGCGATAATCTTTTTTTTCTCAGCTTTCGAGCCCTTACATGCAGATCCAAAGTGGGAATTAGTATATCCTGAATTAGCGGAGCACGAGGAACCTGATGAAGAAGATCTTAACTTAGAAGCTACATCATCTGATTTGAAAGAAGAATTGCCTATCACAGAACAGTTAGATAATTTACTTGAAGAGGCTAAGATTGGTCCTGAATTAATTGAAAGCTTAGGCCTTGGATTACGCTCGCTAAGCGATAATGCCAGTAAGATGTCAAATATTACTGATGCCTCTGTTGCTACTAGCGAATACGTTGATAGTGTGAAAAATGCTGCAACTAATGTGAATACTCTAGCGGAAAATTATTCGCGAGCTTCTGAAAGTTTGACGAGTATTTCCTTGAGTGCTGAAGATGGAAATAATTACGCGAGAGAGCTGAAAGCTGTTTCGGCTAAGCTTACTGAGTTGAATTCTGTTTATGATATGCAACTTCAAGGAAGTAAAGAACAAGCAGAGTCTACTAAGCAATTCCAAGCTGGAGCAACTGAGTTAATGGAGAATTTACAGGCAACTGTGCAGGATACTAAGAACTTCAAAGAAAATATTTCTGAGCTTTCTAATAACCTATTAGCTCTTAATAGAGTTTATGGAAATATGTTAGCAGCCATGAATGTTGGTGGTGGAAATTCCAATGGTTAATTCAACTTATAAATAGAATAAAGCTATAATAGAATGGCAGGAGGAAAAGAAACAGGTCGTCAAAAGATGATTGGTATGATGTACTTGGTGCTTACCGCCCTTTTGGCGATGAATGTATCCAAGGATATTCTTGATGCTTTCGTTGTAATCAACGAGGGTTTGGAGACTACTAATAAAAACTTCATGGCGAAAAACGATGTTGCTTATGCACAGTTTGAGTCGGCAAATGCGAACGATCCACTAAAGGTTGGTAAGTTCTATACTAAGGCCAAGAGAGCAAAAGGGCTTGCTGATGAGCTGTTCTTGCATATTGAAGAATTGAAAAAGCACTTGGTTGCGGTTACAAGCGGAAAACAAGGAGTCGAGGAAATAGAGGCTGATTCGTTGTTCTTATTAAAGAACGTTGAGATGAAGGATAATTATGATATTCCAACGGGTACAATGATCGGCTCAGAGCCAGCAACTCCAAAAGACGGCGAATGGACAGCGGTGGAGTTGAAAAGTAAGATTGACAATTTTCAGCAAGAAATGCTTTTCTTAATTGAAGATGAAACGGAAAGATCGGCTATGGCTCTTGGTTTGGATACTGATGGTGAATATATCAATGGAAGCGGTCAAAGTGAAACTTGGATTTTAGCTAACTTTTATCACTTGCCTTTGGCTGCAGTAGTGACGAATTTGTCAAAGATTCAAGCTGACATTCGAAACGCTGAGTCTGATATTGTGAAAGCGCTATATCGAAACGTAAGTGCAGATGACTTTAAGTTTGATACGTTAGCTGCGAAAGTAATTCCACAATCTAATTACGTGCTTCAAGGAGATAGCTTTCGTGCAGATGTTTTTGTTGCTGCTTTTAGCAAGACGCAGAAGCCTAGATTTAGAGTTAATACGAATTATAGTAGCGGAAATGATTCTGCTGAGCTAGATTTTGAAACCTTAGATTCTAGCAACGTTAGAATCGCAGATGGAATGGCCAAGTATACTGTCTCAGCTTCATCTGAAGGTATGAAGGAATGGGGCGGAATAATCCAAATTAAAGGGCCTGATGGAAGTTGGAGAAGTTATAATGTTCCAAAGCAAACCTACACCGTGGCAAAACCTGCATTGGTTGTATCGCCTACAGCAATGAACGTTTTCTATCGTGGATTAGATAATCCTGTAGAAGTTTCAGTTCCGGGTGTCCCAACAGATGCATTGAAGGTAGCTATGTCTAATGGTTCTAAGTCAGGAAGCAATGGTGCGTTCAAAGTGAGACCTGGAAACGGGCAGACTGTTATGATCAGCGTTAGTGCTGACATCAATGGAAAGAATACAAGCTTTGGAAAGAAAGAGTTTCGTGTGAAGAATGTTCCAGATCCTAAGCCATACTTTGGTGGTAAATCAGGGTCTGATAATATTCCAAGAAAGAATCTACTTGCTGCAGCTGGTATTATCGCTAAGATGGAGAATTTCGAGTTTGACCTTCGGTTTGAAATCATCAGTTACCAAGTTTCTGCAACGGTAAGAGGAAATGTTGTTGAACAGGCTTGCAGAGGTCCGGCTCTTTCTGGAGATGCAAAGAAAATTATTGGTGAATTGAAATCGGGACAGAAGCTATATCTTGAAAAGATTAAGGCAAAGGGTCCAGATGGAACGATAAGAGATTTGGGTACGATTGCCCTGAAAATAATCTAAAATTGAAGTTTATGAGTTACACTAAAATAGTCTTAACGGTTCTACTTTTTTCCACCGCAGCGTTTGTGCAAGATTTATCTGCACAAAATGTATTGGATGGAATATATCAACCTGAGCATACTTTGGAAAGAAGGGTCATTCCTTATTCTCCATTGAGAGAGGCTGATGTTATGTGGCTCAGAAGAGTCTGGAGACGTTTAGATCTTAGAGAAAAGATTAACCATCCGTTTTACTTTCCTGAAAAGCCAGAGCAAGGAAGAAAGTCCCTTTTTGATGTAATTAAGGAAGCTATTTTGAATGATGGTACATTGACTGCTTATGATCCGGGACCTCTAGGTGATGACGATATGTTCACAAAGAGAATGACTCCAGATGAGGTGCGAGGTCTTCTTTCAAAAGTTGATACAGTATATAGTGAGAATCTGTTGACAGGAGAAATGGAGCAGCAATTGGTGCCCATGGATGTGAAATCTACAGATGTCAAGTGGTATGAAATAAAGGAAGAGTGGTTTTTCGATCGACAGCGCTCTGTAATGGAGGTAAGAGTGATCGGAATTTGTCCGATGCTTGCTAAGAAGGATGAACTAACTGGTGAGTTTAGAGGTCTTAAAAAGCTTTTTTGGATTTACTACCCTGAGGCAAGGTTCGTATTTGTAAAATCGGAAACGTTCAATCGTGCAAATGATGTCGAGCGAAGAACTTACGAGGATATTTTTTGGAAGCGCCAGTTTGGTTCTTACATAATCAAAATGTCTAACGTCTATAACAGGTCTATCGATCAATACAAGAAAGGTCTGGATGCACTTCTTGAAGCAGAAGACTTAAAGCAAACAATTTTTGAAATGGAACATGATCTCTGGAGTTACTAGATTTCATTTTCAGAGATAATTTAAAAGGAGGTCTATTCGGCCTCTTTTTTTTCGCCTAAGGTTTTCATACCATCGATGAATAGTCACAATAGAAAAAGTGACCCATCCGTTCTATTAGTATGAAAACAGCTAAAATGAAAATAGGAGTATTGGGATTTATTTTCTCCTTGCTTTTCTCGTCTGTAATTGGCCAGAATGTTCTTGAACCAATGCCAAGAATCGAACAAGATCACGTTAGGTATGAAGACTTAATGTGGGCTAAACGTATTTGGCGAAGAATAGATTTAAGACAAAAATTGAATCACCCATTATATTTTCCTGAAAGTCCTGCAAACGGAAGAGTTTCATTGTTTGAGTCAATGAAGACTGCTGTCTTATCAGGAAATTTAAGTGCTTATTATCCGGGCCCATTAGGATTGGATGATATGTTTTCCAACAAATACAAATTGGATGAGTTAGATTCAATTCTTAACCCAATTCAGCAAGTAATGTTGATTGATCCTAGTACTCAGAAGGATACTATAGTCATGTTTAGAGATCCAATAGAGACTCAGGATGTACTTATTTATGAATTGAAAGAAGATTGGTACTTCGATAAGGAGCGGTCTGTAATGGAAGTTAGAATTGTCGGAATTTGTCCAATGATTCTTGTCCTAGATGAAGAAACAGGTGATTTCAGAGGCTATAAAAAACTATTCTGGATTCCTTTTATTGAACTCAGGAATGAAATGAATAACTGGCCCATTTATACTAGAAACAATGCCCTTGAGGCCATGTCGTTTGATGACCTTTTCGAAAAACGGATGTTTCAAAGCCTTATAGTTAAAGAGTCTAATGTATATGATCGCTACATTATGCAATATGCAAGTGGCAAAGACGCAATACTAGAGTCGGATAGAATTAATCAGGACGTTCTTGAATTTGAACACGACCTGTGGTCATATTAAAGTTTATACTCTGATTTAGAGACTCCAATAGTTTAGAGTGAACTTACTATTACGATAAATCCCTTTTACGTCCACCAAAATCCCTTTGTCATCGTTGAACAGGTTCTTGAAATCGAATTCATTCATGGCAACGTAAGAATCATGATTCACAGCCACAATAATTGCATCATAGGTATTTGGTTTTATTTCAGATAATCCAAAACCGTATTCACCTTTAAGCTCGTCACTATCTGCATGTGGATCGGCAATTTCAACATCAGCCATAAATGATCTTAATTCCTTGACTACATCCGCCACCTTTGAATTTCTAATGTCACTTACATTCTCCTTGAAGGTTGCACCCATGACCAGAATTTTGGCACCAGCTACATTTTTACCTTGAGCAAGAATTTTCTTAACGGTTTGTTTCGCGACATAGTAACCCATTGAATCGTTAACGTATCGACCGGAGTTTATGATTCGAGCATGATAACCTAACTCTTCCGCCTTATAAGTGAGGTAGTATGGATCAACACCTATACAATGCCCGCCAACCATACCAGGAAAGAATTTCAGGAAATTCCATTTCGTACCGGCTGCTTCTAGAACTTCATATGTATTAATTCCAATACGATTGAAAATAATGGAGAGTTCATTCATCAATGCGATATTCACATCACGCTGAGTGTTTTCTATAATTTTCGCTGCCTCTGCTACCTTTATTGATGATGCCTTATGCACTCCAGGTTCAACGATAATCTCATAGACTTTAGAGATAATATCCAATGATTCTTGATCACAGCCGGATACAACTTTGAGGATTTTCGTAATGGTATGTTCTTTATCACCCGGATTAATTCTCTCCGGAGAATAACCAACTTTAAAGTCTTCGATATACTTGAACCCTGATTGTTCTTCTAAAATTGGAATGCAATCCTCTTCTGTGCAGCCAGGATAAACAGTTGATTCATAGACTACATAATCGCCTTTTGAAAGCACCTTGCCTACTGTGGTTGAAGATCCAATTAGTGGTCGTAAATCTGGTTTGTTGTGATCATCTATTGGTGTTGGAACAGCAACAATAAAGAACTCAACGTCTCGCAGGTCATCTAAGTTGGCAGTAAATGATATGTCACTATTTTCAAAATCGGACGATACAAGTTCATCGCTTGGGTCTTTCCCTTCTTGCATTATTCGAACTCTTGGTTCGTTAATGTCAAATCCGACTACAGAAACTTTCTTAGCGAAAGCCAATGCAATTGGGAGACCAACGTATCCTAAACCAATTACACCAATTTTGGCCTCTTTATTTATTATTCTATCGTATAGATTACTCATGTCTAATCTGTTTTTCTAACTGAATTGTTACTTAAAAGATATCGTTCTTTGGATTCAGGGCAAATTGCTACGCCTTGATCATTAAACGTTAGTTTATGACCAAATTCACTCATCCAACCAATTTGTCGTCCTGGATTACCTACTACTAAGGCATAGTTAGGAACCTCCTTTGTTACTACCGTACCTGCACCAATAAATGCATATTCTCCAATATCGTGGCCACAAACAATTGTTGCATTAGCACCAATTGACGCCCCTTTTCGCACAATTGTTTTGGTGTATAGGCCTCTCCTGTTTACACCACTTCTGGGGTTTGTTACATTTGTAAAAACCATACTGGGCCCTAGAAATACGTCATCCTCACATATTACTCCGGTATAAATGGAAACATTATTCTGAACCTTAACATTTCGGCCTAAAACTACGGAAGGTGAAACCACACAGTTTTGACCAAGGTTGCAGTCTGGACCAATGGTGCAATCACTCATAATGTGGCTGAAATGCCAAATTTTGGTGCCATTCCCTATGTTGCAGTTTTTATCAATTACTACCGTTTCATGTGCAAAGAATGGTTCCATTATCTGAAAAATGCGTCAAAGGATTTGTGCTCTTTTTTATAGAGCTCGTCTTTAGTAAGGCCCTGGAAATATTCATAGGTGATTTTCAAACCATCTGCGCGATTGACTGCAGGTTCCCAACCTAAAATTTCTCGAGCTTTAGAAATATCAGGTCTTCTCATGGCGGGGTCACCTTCCGGAAGGTCTTTGTGGATTATTTTTTGGTCAGTTTTGGTGAGTTTGATTATTTCATTTGCAAAATCCATGATTGTGATTTCATCTGGATTGCCAATATTAACCGGCATAGAATAGTCACTTAACAAAAGTCTAAAAACACCCTCTATCAGATCATCAACATAACAAAATGATCTAGTTTGTTTTCCGTCTCCAAATACAGTAATGTTTTCACCTCTTAATGCCTGGCCAATAAATGCAGGTAATACTCTTCCATCATTTAGCCTCATTCTGGGGCCATAGGTATTAAATATCCGTACGATTCTAGTTTCGAGATTGTGAATTCTATTGTAGGCCATTGTAATGGCTTCTTGAAATCTTTTCGCCTCATCATAAACACCACGGGGGCCTACAGGATTCACATTTCCCCAGTATTCTTCATTTTGTGGATGAACATGTGGATCACCATAAATCTCAGAGGTAGAGGCTACGAGAATTCGTGCTTTTTTGGCTCGAGCAAGGCCAAGCATATTGTGGGTGCCTAAGGAAGAAACTTTAAGAGTTTGAATTGGAATCTTCAGGTAATCAATCGGGCTGGCCGGGGATGCAAAGTGAAGTATGTAGTCTAAATTTCCAGAGACATGCACAAAGGTGCTCACATCATGATGATAAAAACGGAAATTCTTATGTGAGAATAAATGCTCAATATTTTTAAGATCACCAGTGATTAGATTATCCATGCCAATCACGGACCAACCCTCATTAATAAACCGATCGCAAAGATGAGATCCTAAGAAACCAGCTGCACCTGTTACAAGAATTGATTTCATCTAGTTATTGTTTTTCTACCAATACTTTTATAGTAAAATCCCAGCCTCTCCATCTTATCAGGGCTATATAGATTTCTACCGTCAAAAATTACGCTCTTTTTGAGTCGTTTTATCACATCATCAAAATCAGGTGTTCTAAAAACAGACCACTCGGTACAAATTACAAGCGCATCAGCATTGTTTAATGCATCATAGGGATCAGATGCATATTCAATTTTACTACCTATTTGTTCTTGCACGTTGGACATTGCCTCAGGATCATAGGCTCGAATGCTTGCGCCTTTTTCTAAAAGCTTCTCAATCATATATAATGATGGAGCCTCTCTAATGTCATCGGTATCTGGTTTGAATGCCAAACCCCATAATGCAATTCGTTTTCCCTTAAGGTCGCCTCCAAAATATTGCAAGATTGCTGGAGCAAGAACAGTCTTTTGCTCCTCATTTACTCTCATTACAGCATCAAGTATCTGAATATCTGATCCGATTTCTTGTGCAGTTTTCACAAGGGCCTTTACGTCTTTAGGAAAGCAACTGCCTCCATAACCAATTCCTGGAAATAAAAATCGATTTCCAATTCTAGTGTCACTGCCAATGCCAATGCGAACAGCATCTACATCCGCGCCAACTTTTTCGCAAAGATTGGCGATCTCATTCATGAAAGTGATTTTTGTTGCTAAAAACGAGTTTGCCGCATACTTGGTCATTTCGGCTGATCTTTCATCCATAAAAAGTATCGGGTTTCCTTGTCGCACGAATGGTTTAAATAACTCATCAAGAACTGCTCGAGCTCGCTCGGATTCTGTTCCAATTACAACTCTATCAGGCTTCATAAAGTCATCAACTGCAAAGCCTTCTCTCAGGAATTCAGGATTCGAGACAACATCAAATTCTCCTTTGTAGTTTGACTCAATGGCTTTGTGAACTCTATCCGCGGTTCCGACTGGCACTGTGCTCTTGTCGATGAAAATGGTGTACTCTTTAATTCGTTTACCAAGATCATCTGCTACTCCGAGAATATACTTCAAATCTGCGCTACCATCCTCCCCTGGAGGAGTAGGTAAGGCTAGGAAAAACACATTGGCATGATCCACAGCATCTTGTATATCCGTTGAAAACTCTAACCTTCCTTGTTTAATGTTTCTTTCAAATAAATTATCAAGATGTGGTTCATAAATGGGAATAATGCCATTTCGCATTTTTTGCACCTTGTTCTTATCAATGTCAATACAAACAACATGATTACCCATCTCTGCCAAACAAGTGCCTGTCACGAGGCCAACATATCCTGTCCCTACTACCGCAATATTCATTTCTCTATAAATTCAATTAATGTCTTTGCAATGTGCTCGAGTTGATCAAGTTCCATTTCAGTATGGATTGGCAGCGACAATACCCTCGATGATAAATCGTCAGTAATAATGAGCTCTGGTTGCCCAATAAAAAAGTCACTATATCCTTTTTGCCTATGCGCAGGAACAGGATAATAAATGTTTGATGGGATTTCGGCATCAGACAAGCAATCTTGCAATTTTTGCCTATCAACATCAATTAGTTTCATTGTAAATTGATGATATACGTGAGTGGACCAAGGAGCCGTTTTCGGAGTAACTATTTGATCCAAACTTGAAAAGGCATTTGTATAAAAAGCTGCAGCCTCTTGTCGCATTGTAGCATATTCGTTAAGTCGCCTTAACTTTATTCTTAAAACAGCGGCTTGAATATTATCCAATCTAGAGTTTACGCCAATATAATCATGGTAATACCTCTTTGTTTGACCATGATTAGCGATGCGTCTTAACGATAGAGCCAATTCATCATTGTTTGTGAAAATCGCACCTCCATCTCCATAACAACCCAAATTTTTGGATGGGAAAAACGAAGTGGTGCCAATATCTCCTATTCCTCCTGCGGATTGAACACCTTCCTGACCAGTATGCTTTGCTCCTATTGCTTGCGCAGTGTCCTCGATTACCTTTATGCCATGCTCATGAGATAACTTCATCACCTCATCCATATTTGCACATTGCCCATATAAATGAACTGGCACAATTGCTTTTGTCTTTTTGGTGATTTTTTTCTTTGCATCGGTCACATCGATGGTGAAAAAGTCAGGATCGACTTCAACGAATACAGGTTTTAGACCTAAGAGCGCTATAACCTCACAGGTGGCAATGTAAGTGAAGCTAGGTGTCAATACTTCGTCACCAGGTTTGCAGCCTATAGCCATCAACGCTATTTGCAGGGCGTCTGTGCCATTTGCGCAAGGAATTACGTGTTTGATGCCTAAATAAGACTCTAACTCCGAGCCTAGTCCTTTAACATGTTCTCCTCCAATATAGGAAGTGCTATCTAAGACATCTAAGATGGCTTTATCCACATCTTGCTTTATATCAAGATATTGGGTATGTAAATCAACAAGTTGAATGGGTTTCATCCAGTAAAAAATAAGTTGCAAAGATATCTTTTTATCCAAGTGACTCAACCCTGAAGGAGCCTAACATCCGTTACCTAAAAGTAGTTCTCTGAAGTGGCTTCCTTTTTTACTTTCGTGTACATGAGGAAGCTACTCATATTCGGACTTTTTGTATTCGCAATGAATGCTGATCTATTCGCGCAACGAAACGTGCGGGATTCTACGCTGTCCTTTGTTTCATTGGGAGCCAGCATCGGCTTTCAGTATCCATTTGCAGATATGGCTGAAAGATTTGGCTATGGTGGTATTGTAGGGCCGCAAATTATGTGGAAACTCAAGTCGAATTGGACAATTGATTTAAATTATGGGTTTTTATTTGGTAATCAGGTAAAAGAAGATACAATTCTCAGGCCAATTCTAACGTCCCAGAATTACTTAATAAGTCGCGAGGGTGAGCCACTTGATGTTTTTTTAAGTGAGAGAGGTTTTTTAATTTACGGCAGGGTAGGTAAGATCTTTTCTATTGGTAACGCTAACGTGAATTCTGGAATACACATCAACCTTGGTGCAGGTTTTTTGCAACACAAAATCAAAATTACTGAGGCCTCTCAAAAGGCGCCTCAATTGCTGGGAGATTATATTCAGGGATATGATCGTTTAAGCAACGGATTCCTGCTCTCACAATCGGTAGGATATTCGCATTTTAGTAATTACAAATTGATAAACTATTATCTGGGAGTAGAGTTTTTTCAAGGCTTCACTCAAAATAGAAGATCAATAAACTTCGATACTGGAAGGAATGATCCAAGCAAAAGATTGGATATTATGGGAAGTGTGATTTTTAGATGGTACTTCCCCATATACAAGCGTCAACCTCAAGACTTTTACTTTTACTAGTGTTTAACGCGGTTTATAACATCGTGGTTCGCTCTTACTACTTAGGGGTAAGTATCGCGAGTTTATTTAAGAATGAAAAAGCGAAGAAGTGGATCGCTGGACAGCAGTATTTTAAATCTGTAGATAAGAGCAAGTTAGCCGGAAGTAGAGTTGTTTGGTTCCATTGTGCATCTGTGGGCGAATTTGAACAAGCGAGACCAGTAATAGAGGGTCAAAAAGAAATTGACCCTACGGTTAAAATTTTATTGACATTCTTTTCTCCCTCAGGTTTTGAGCTGAGAAAAGATTATCCATTTGCTGATTGTGTAACTTATCTTCCTCTAGACACGTCAAAAAATGCAAGGGCCTTTCTTAATTATTTTGAACCCGATGTAGTCGTTTTTATAAAATATGAACTTTGGTTTAACTTCATTCATGAGATAACCGAACGATCTATTCCGATGTCGCTTATATGCGCGCATTTTCCTTCAAACCATGTCATATTCAATCCATTATTTAAGGAGCTACTAAATCGATTGAAAGCTCTGAGTAGCATACAAGTTCAAAACATTGAAACCAAGAATCGCCTAGAGCAGGAAGGCTTGTCAAATGTTCAGCTGGCCGGAGATACTAGATACGATCGTGTTATGGATGTCGCAAGATTGCCCTTTGAAGACAAGTCGCTCGAATCCTTTGTTGGTCAAGATCAGGTTTTAGTTATTGGTAGTTTCTGGATGAGTGATTTTAAGATGCTTTTTGAAGGTATCAAAGGGATTCCTAATCTTAAAGTAATTGTTGTGCCTCATGAGTTGAGCGCTAATAATCAAGCTGTATGGAAGAATCAATTTGGTTCAAAAATTAGCATTTGGAGTCAGCGCAATGATGAAGAAATGGCACTGAAAAAAGTGCTCTATGTTGATTTAGTTGGTTTGCTGTCAAGATTATATAGATTCGCTACTATTGCCTACGTGGGTGGAGGTTTTGAGTCGGCTGTACACAATACTTTGGAGCCTACTGTTTATGGAGTTCCTGTTGTTTTTGGTCCACTGAATAAGCGGTTTGAGGAGGTACAACAATTAAAGAAAATTGGAGGTGGATTTGAAATTCACAATCAGAGTGAATTCTCAAAAACCTTAAAAATGCTCTTATCAGATGAGGAACGCAGGAGCGCTATTCATTTAGACTTACAAGAGCATTTTGAAACTAATGTTGGGGCCACTAACACAGCTTTATCCTGGGTTCAAAAGTGTCTTTAAATGAAAAAAGCCTCCTCAAATGAGAAGGCTTTGTACCCGGAGCCGGGGTCGAACCGGCACGGCCGCAATGGCCACAGGATTTTAAGTCCTGCGTGTCTACCAATTCCACCACCCGGGCAAGCGACATCGTCACTGCGACTCAATATGAGCCAATTGGATTTTGTTTAATTGTAAAAAAAAGACCTCCTAAAAATGGAGGCTTTTTTTACTGAGCGAGAGACGGGATTCGAACCCGCGACCCCGACCTTGGCAAGGTCGTGCTCTACCAGCTGAGCTACTCTCGCTAAAGGACGGCAAATTTAAATTAATCTTTGAATGGTCAACTATGATTTTTCATTGAATATCCTAACACGGTCTAGTTTTGCTTTCCCAATAGCTTTTTAATCTCATTTAACTTGAATAAAGCTTCCACAGGCGTTAGGGAATTGATGTCAATATTAATTAGTTCATCCTTGATTTGTGAAAGAACGGGATCGTCTAATTGAAAAATACTTAGTTGTAAATCATTTGACATATCGCCAAGTATTTTCTTATCGCTGCCAGTGCGGTTACTCTCTTCCAATTCATGAAGTATTATTTTGGATCGTTTGATTAACTCAGGAGGCATACCAGCTAATTTGGCTACTTGAATTCCAAAACTGTGTTCGCTGCCACCTTCAATGAGTTTTCGAAGAAATATTATTTTATCACGTGTTTCTCGAATGGAGATAGTGTGGTTTTTTATGCGATTAAATATCGCGGCCATCTCATTTAGTTCGTGATAGTGCGTGGCAAATAGTGTTAGAGGCCTTTCTTCCCTTTCATGCAAGTATTCAGCAATGGACCAAGCAATACTGATGCCGTCATAGGTGCTCGTACCTCGTCCAATTTCGTCTAAAAGAATGAGGCTTCTTGAGCTTAAATTATTTAAAATACTCGCTGTCTCATTCATTTCGACCATAAAGGTCGATTCGCCTTGCGATATATTATCAGAAGCACCTACTCGGGTGAATAATTTGTCAATAATGGAAAGCTTGGCTGAAGCAGCCGGAACAAAACTTCCGATTTGAGCCATTAATGAAATTAGAGCGCACTGTCTCAATAATGCTGACTTACCAGACATGTTTGGTCCAGTAAGCATGATGATTTGTTGAGAATCTCTATCCAGAAAAACGTCATTTGAGATATAGGATTCCCCTAAAGGCATTTCCATTTCGATGACCGGATGCCGTCCCTCTTTGATGTCAAATTGATGTTTGTTATTAATGCTAGGCTTTGCGTAATTAAGTGACACTGCATTCTGAGCGAATGCTACTATGCAGTCTAGTTCTGCCACACTTTTAGCCAAGTCTTGAATATTTATAATATGGGTCTTTAGGTCTTCAATAAACTTGGTGTAGATGTCCAACTCCAGCGAGTGAATTTTTTCTTCTGCACCGAGTATTTTTTGCTCATATTCCTTGAGTTCTTCAGTAATGTATCTTTCGGCATTTACAAGAGTCTGTTTCCGGATCCATTCTTCAGGTACTTTATTCTTGTGGATATTTGTTACTTCCAGATAGTAGCCAAAAACGTTATTAAATCCAATTTTTAATGATGATATTCCTGTAGCTTTTGATTCCCTCTCCTGTATTTGGATTAAATAATCTTTGCCACTAAACGCAATGGTTCTTAATTCGTCTAATTCGCTATTAATTCCAGATTTGATGACATTTCCTTTGCTCACAGTAGCGGGAGGATTGTCGGTTAGTGTCTCATCAATCTTTCTGCTGATCTCCAGACAATCTTTCGAAGTCTTTTTCAGAGAAACGGCAAACGTGTTGTTTGAATTAATTTCAGTTAATGGAATAGTACATGTGACTCCGCTACTAAGTTGAACGGCTTCTTTAGGTCCTAATTTTCCTAGTGATAGCCTGGCACACATTCGCTCTAAATCTCCAATTTTCTTGAGCTGGTCATGCACAGTTTGGCGAGTCTCACCGTCCTTTACAAATTCATCTACAGCTTCTAGTCGTTTTTCTATTCGGGTTTTATCAATCAGTGGAAAGGCAAGCCAGTTTTTTAATTGGCGACTCCCCATTGGTGTGGATGTATTGTCTAAGACAGAAAGCAACGTTTTTCCCTTCTCGTTGTTGGAATAGAATAATTCCAAATTTCTCTGGGTGAATCGATCTAACCACATATGGTCTCCTGCATCAATTCTTGATATCCGCTTTATGTGTCCTAATCTATCGTGTTGTGTATCGCCTAAATAATGAAGACAAGCACCCGAGGCAACCGTGGCCATTTCCAATCCTTCAATGCCGAAACCTTTGAGAGAATGTGTGTTAAACTGGTGAATTAGTTTTTCACTAGCAAAATCCACTTGAAAGACCCAATCCTCTAAATGATAAGTGTGATATATATTTCCAAAAATTTCATGAAATTGGTCTTTGAAATTTCTCTCAAAAACGATTTCACTAGGCTGGAATCCGGATACTAGTTTTTCGATATAATCTTGAGGACCTTCTGCCGCATAAAACTCACCCGTTGAAATATCTACAAAAGCTGCTCCAAGCCCATTTGGACCGAAATGAATGGAAGCGAGGTAGTTGTTCTTTCCACTTTCTAAAATCTGGTCATTTAACGCAACTCCTGGCGTGACCAATTCTGTGACTCCCCTTTTTACGATAGTCTTAGTCATTTTAGGATCCTCTAACTGATCGCAAATCGCAACCCGTTCTCCGGCTCGAACCAATTTTGGGAGATAAACCTCAATGCTATGATGGGGGAAGCCAGCAAGTTCAACTGTTGATGCTGCCCCGTTCTTACGTTGAGTCAGAATTATACCTAGAATTTTAGAGGCTTTTATGGCATCTTCAGCAAAAGTTTCGTAGAAATCACCAACTCTAAATAAGAGTAGAGCCCCTGGATGCTTTGCTTTGATGCTGTAATATTGTTGCATCAAAGGCGTTTCCTTTTTTGACTTTTGTTTTGCGGAGGTTTTTATGGCCATTTACTGTATTCCAGTAAAATTATAAAGTCATGTTGATTAGCTTAATTTACACCTGCATCATTTATTATAAATTATGAACAGAAAGCTCAAGAATGAGGAATTGGATCGTTTGTCGGTTTCAGAATTTGTGAGGGCTGAGAAGGCTCCAATTCGGGTTATTTTGGAAGATATAAGGAGCATGTCTAATGTTGGATCGGTATTTAGAACTGCTGATGCATTTCTGATAGATGAATTAATCCTTTGCGGGATAACTGGTATTCCTCCTCACAGAGAAATTCAGAAAACAGCATTAGGCGCAACAGAAAGCGTAAAATGGTCTTATAAAGAAAGCATTGTTGAGGCCATTTATCAGTCTAAAAAGGATGGGTTTACAGTACTATGTGCTGAGCAGTCGATAGGTTCAATTTCGCTCGCGAAGCTGCCAATCTTTGAGAAGATAGCAATTGTTCTTGGAAATGAGGTAAATGGTGTCTCTCAGTCAGCAATCGACCAAAGTCATGGAGTAGTAGAAATCCCTCAAGAAGGCACTAAACATAGCTTGAATATAGCAGTAGCCACTGGTATAGTGCTATGGGAAATTAGAAGAAATCTATGAGTACGTCACAGATTTAGTTTTCAGTGCATTCCCAATTACTGCGCTCATATATAGTAACCTGATCGGTATAATTTCGACCACGTCCACAAATTTCAGTGGTTCTTGTCTCAGAAAGAGCATTTGGATCATCCTCTGCAGTTACACAAGATGCGCACTTTTCACAAGATTGAAATCCAAAAAGTGCAGTAGCTAGTATAGAGGCCGTAATTAATTTCTTCATGCTTTTTATTGTTGCTGGACAAATATAATAGAATATAAATCTGCTCATTTTAAGATTGAGGTTACGGCAAAAAAAAAGCCAGCCCTAAGGCTGGCTTTCTTAATAAAAAGTTGTTATTTCCAAAGACCAGATACATCAGCGTCTTCTCTGTAATCTAAGAACTCAGCATCTTTCATTGTTTTTGCTTTGAGGTCGCCATCTTTTTCTATGGCTGCTTTTAGGTTGTTTACAACCATGTCCTTATTGCTTGTTCTTGCTCCAATGATAGCTTTAAGGTAATAAGCCTCTCCCGTTGCCTTAGCATCTGATGCTTCAATAGTATTTAAAGCGCCATCAGTGTTTCCATTCAATGTTTGAGCGAGAGCTGAGTTGAAAGTATTCATGCCAGACATGTTGCTTACCGCATCTTCATACTTACCATCCATTATGTTTAGGATTCCGATGTTGTAGTTAACTTCTTCTCCAGCACCCTTTGCTTTTTCATAATAACCCATAGCCGCTTCTCTATCACCCATAAGGCGAGTGACAACACCCATGTTGTTCATTACTACTTTTTCAGAAGCGCTTGCTTCGTTGGCTTTTTCAAATTCCGCTTTAGCAGCTTCAGCTTTGTTTTGTTGTACGTATACCCAACCTACGTTGTTATGACCTCTCCAATCGTCCGCATGAATCTTTTGACCCGCCATGAATACTTCAAGCTTTTGGTTCAGGTCATTATACAATGTTGCAGTGTGAAGAATTTCTTCCATAGTTAATTCAGATGGATTCTCCTTAACCAGCTTCTTTAATTCCTCATCAGTCTTAGCTTTTTCTTCTGCCTTGATTGAGATTACCGACCTTCTTAACGGAGGTAATATTTGCTCTGCAAGAATCACATAGGTCTTGGCCATGTTTTTGATTTCTTCTTCACGCTTCTTGTCATCGCTGTACATTCCTAGGACACGAACAATCATGTCTTTATCTTCAATGTTCGAAGCTTCCAGCTTAGATTTAAAACCATCCCAATCTTCTCCTTTTGGTGTCTTCTTGTAGAGCGTCTCCTCTTTTCCTGCAGCAATTTTTCGTTTGGAGAACATACTCATCAAAACTTTAGAGGCAGTATTGGCTCTATCTGAAGCTAAATTTTCGTTTAGTGCTGTTTCACCATCAGGTGATGCATGTGATGTGATATTAACTGATTTCCAATCGTACTCATAAGTAATGCCCTTATCCATGAAAGCTTCAACTGCAACCATGTCATCAGCTTTAAGCTCCGCTGACTTAACTGTGCTTGATTGAATATCATAATTTAATTCTGCATTTATTGATCGTGGGCTAGTTTTGGTGAAGTTATCCGCACCAAGAATTGCCATTTCATCACTTTGAACCATCAGCGGTGTCGTGACAATGCCTTTTCCAAATGGAACCGGATCAAATGACTGAGTCTTTGATTTAAATCCTGCTTCAACTAAAATTTCAAGAACAACATTCTCCATAGCAGGTTCGTAAGCAATTTTGTTACTTACGTTAAATGATCCGCCAGTAGATTTCATAATCTTAGTTCCTTCACCAGCAGCTTTTTCACCGACTAACTTAATCGTTTCAAATTCTTTTACCACAGCGCCTGTTTCGGCATCTTTCATTACTGGAGTTACATTGGCAACTGCCTTTTTGTGGAAAAACTTTGCAGGATATCTTCCACTTACATCTATCGAGACTGAGTCTCCATGTAATTCTAGTGGATCAGGTGTCATGGTGTAATTAACCATTCCGTGTTTCTTGTTCATCTTCTTTAAGGGATTACATCCTGATGCTACAAGAACAACTGCAGTTAAGATACCAAATACTGAGTAGGTAGTTCTCATTTTAGTTAATTTTCGTTTAGTACGCTTTGCGTTGAATTGGGTATACGTTTCAAATGCAATAATAATCAATGTTTACAAATGGCTAACCATTTAATTTTGAGGTAAGCACTTTAGATTAAAGGTGGGTTTGCGACAATCCATTAGGCCATTTCTTCGATAAGATATCCTTTACTCTCGAAATGACTGATTCCTGATCCATATTTATACTGTCTTCTGAGTTAATGACAACCACCGGAAAGCTCTTACATTCTTTAAAGTAGGAGAAATACTTTGTGGTAATTTCATCTAAGTATTCTCTTTTAATGTTTGATTCGAATGATCTGCCTCGATTAGAGATGTGACCTAAAAGTCTAGTCGAACTGAAGTGAATGTAAATAAGTATATCTGGTCGAGGCATAAAACGCTCCATAATCTGATACAGATTGTTAAATAAGGTCAATTCATCATCTTTAAGGTTGATGGCGCTGAAGATTTGACTTTTTATAAAAAAGTAGTCATAAACTGTATATTCTTGAAATATGTCTCCAAGCAGATTTCGAGAAAGTTGTTGGTAACGTTCAGCAAGAAAATGCAGTTCTACTTGGAAGCCATACCTCTCCTTATCATGATAGAATTTAGCAAGGAATGGATTGTCATCAAATTGTTCTAGAATTAAGCGAGCATTCAAATCAATGGCCAGCGATTTCGATGTAGTCGTTTTTCCTGCTCCAATATTACCTTCGATAACAATGTTCTTATAGTGATCAACTATCTCCATTCTTTGATCAATGTTTTATCTCCGCATTTATCATAGTGTGCTTTTATAGAAAGCGAAGTTTTTGGATGAATGAAATTTGGATTCAAATCAAGAAAAGGCTTCAATATGAACAATCGGTCAGATATTTTTGGATGTGGAATTTGTAACTGGGAACTATTGACTATTTTTTTTCCATAAAACAGAATGTCAAGATCAATCGCTCTGTCCATGTAGGAAAAACTCTTTCCGCGCTCTCGACCCAAGTCGTTTTCGATTTGTAAAAGATACGACATTAGGTTAGCAGGCGAAATGATTGTTGTAACCTCAATAACTTGATTTAAAAACCATAGTTCAGAGTTCATGCCCCATGGTGCGGTTTCATAAATTGGCGATTTAGAAATTAAGGTGCATTTGGACTGTGTTATGCACTTTATAGCAATGGCTAAAATTCCTGCTCGATCTCCCAAATTAGATCCAAGCGAAATATAGACATGTTCTGATTTTCCCCCTTTATGTACTTCTTCTACCATTCGTCAAATTGTGCTCAAATGAACGTGTCAGACCCATGACATTCGCTTTTAAATTTTATTCGAGCTTCCCATCAAGCGATGAAAGACAATCGCTCTCGGAGCTCAAAACAAAACATAATTATCAAAACAAAATGAGACAGTTTTTTAAATACATGTTTGCCTCTACTTTAGGCACGATACTCGCCTTTGTTGCGATCTTCATCTTTTCAGGAATAATATTAGCGGGGGTCATTGGCTCGGCAATGATGATGGCTGATAAGGGCGGTAAAAAAGCCAAGATTGAAGAGAATTCGATTTTGGTTGTCGACATGTCGGAGAGGTTGGATGAACGGACTCAACCATCACCTTTCGATAATATAGAAATCGAGGGATTTGATGACGACAGGGGAATTGCGATCAATGAGTTTTTAGCTGCCATTGATGCGGCAAAAACAGATGATCGAATCAGGGGGGTTTACCTCAAGGGTTCTATGTTCGGGGGTAGTTACACAACCTTGGAAGAGGTTCGGGAAGCACTTATCTCTTTCCAGGATAGTGGGAAGTTTGTCGTTGCGTACGAGGAGATCTATACTCAAGGAGCATATTATTTGGCATCATCGGCTAGCGATTTGTACATTTTCGAAGAAGGAATGATGGAGATGTTTGGATTAAGAACTGAGCTTGCTTATTTCAAAAATACTTTGGATAAGATGGGAGTTGGAGTTACTGTCCTAAAAGGGCCGGACAACAAATTTAAAAGTGCTATTGAACCATTTGTAAGAGATGATATGAGTCCAGAGAATGAAATGCAAATTCAAAGAATTGTTGATGTGCTTTGGGAAGGAATGGTTGGCAATATTGCTGAATCGAGGAACATGTCGGTTGAGATGCTGGATTCAATAGTAAATGGAATGCTTGTGAAAGAACCAAGTGATGCAGTCGAATTTGGATTATTTGATGATGCTGTCTATTATGATGAAGTACTCGCTGACATAAGAACCAAGTTAGGAATTGGGGAGGACGAGGACATTGAGCAAATTTCAATGAAAAAGTATGTCAAGTCTTACGATAAAAATGACGGTGAAGGAGATGACGATAAAAGTTGGGAGCTGAAGGATGAGATAGCAGTTATTTATGCAATAGGTGGCATTAATAGCGGAGAGGGCGACAACGAAAGTATAGGCTCTGAAACTTTGGCAAAGGCGATAAGAGAAGCTAGAACTGATGAAGATGTGAAAGCAATAGTCATGCGAGTTACGTCACCAGGTGGTTCCGCTCTGGCTAGCGATGTTATTTGGAGAGAAGCAAAACTTGCAGCTGAAGAAAAACCTTTTGTTGTCTCTTTCGGAAGTGTAGCAGCTAGTGGTGGATACTACATTAGTACACATGCAGATCGAATTTTCGCATCTGAGAACACTATCACGGGATCAATAGGAGTGTTTGGGTTAATACCTGACGTTCGCGGTTTGGTTACTGATAAATGGGGAATAACATTTGATGGTGTCAAGACACACAACCACAGTGACTTCGGTTCAATGCAAAGAGGCTTTGATGAGGCGGAACTTGCTTATTTAAATGCTAGTGTGACAAATACGTATAACGAATTTGTGGAGCGCGTAGCAGATGGAAGAGGAATGACCGTAGATGAAGTTGACTCACTTGCAAGAGGTAGGGTTTGGATTGGAACCGATGCAAAGAAAAATGGATTAGTTGATGAGATTGGATCATTGAATGATGCAGTAGATTACGCGGCATCCCAAGCGGAGCTGGATGATTACCAGTTGATTGAGCTGCCTAAAAAGAAAGATCCTTGGGAGACCTTTTTTAAAGACCTAAGTGGCGGAGCAAAAGCCGAAGTTGGTGAATGGGTCTTTGGAGACGAGTATAAGTGGGTTAAGAAAATTGAAGAAGTAAAATCGATGGAAGGCATTCAAGCTAGATTACCATATGATATAGACATCCATTAACAAAGAATTAAGGAACAAAAGCCTCCATTGAAATTTCAATGGAGGCTTTTTTATTTAGTCACAATCAACTTTCGATAATGCACTTTTCATCTGTTGAAATTTGTAGGATATAGATGCCGTTGCCCAAATTCAGCTTTTTGCATTTTATTGAAGCTATGGATTCAATTTCTGATCCGTTTATATCGTAGACAATTAAATCAAATTTTCGTGCACTCTCAATGATGCATTGGCCATTATTCGGGTTTGGGAATATTTTCGGCAAATGGTCATTATATTCCAGATAATCAGCTGAAAGTTTGGCGATGTTTAGTCGAACGAGTTGAGAACTTACTTCTTGATTTTGCCCCATTCCACCTGAAATAGATAGTTCACCATGTTCCGGAAACCAAGCTGTACCTCTCAAATCCATTTTTACTGTACTACATCCATTTGAACTAAGTGCACCTGATAGGTATTGAATGATTTTTTCTGAGGAATTAACTCCTCCGCTTCCATCGTAAGCGAGGCCATTGTAATTGTATGTGTTGTTGCTTCCACCGATCCAAGTTGGGATGCCATCAATAGATAACGCTGCTCCTCTATAAAGAGAAAGGCTTGTATCAATATACATATCAGTCCATGTAATATTCAAAGGATCAAGTGGGTCGATTTCCCCTTGCCTTATTACAGGTTGTAACGGAAAACCAAAACTAGATGCTGCACCTCCGAGATAAAAAATAGTGTCAGCAACTATTACACCTGACGCACCGAATGAACTGTAGCGCGAGAAGTTCCAAATTTGATTTTGTGACTCCCATTGATTTATAGTCGGGTTGTGAAGTTGAACTTGAGCAACGTTACCCGTGTTGCTCCAGCCCGTGACGAAAGTTAATAAACTCTCGCGCCAAACTCCATACACATGATCATCGATAGCTGTTGGTAAGGAAGTCGCATTTGACAAGAATTGATTCGTTTCACAATCGAAGCGGTGGACAAGATCTACCGAAAGTTCATTGCCATTTGGGTATACCTCATAGCCACCAACTATATAAACGATTCCATTGATGTAGCTGGCAGATGCCACAATTCGATTGATTGAGTCGGGTTAGTCGGCTAGGGCCTCCCAAGAGTCTGCCTCAATATCATATCTCCAGCACTTACTATGAGTATCCGAATAAACTTTAGAAGTGCCTATTCCCCCAAATGAATAAATGTATCGTTTGCCTTGAGCATATCCACCGCATACAGCATTGTTCGAGACGGGCTCGGGCATATCTGCCAAAGTCTCTGTCTCATCAAAAGGAAAACACTACTGGGATAGAAGATTATTTTCGCCAAGAAGACAGCAAAAAAAGAGTAAGAATGGAAAATAAAGAGATTGCTTCATACTTCAAGTT
>Ga0257120_1000263_pt1 | contig 40984 bp, 36 predicted proteins | sample SI106_10metaG_FD_190153 | JGI IMG/M metagenome (GOLD analysis project Ga0257120, IMG submission 190153) | Marine microbial communities from Saanich Inlet, British Columbia, Canada - SI106_10 | ecosystem: Environmental > Aquatic > Marine > Inlet | place: Canada: British Columbia | collected...
CATAACCTTGACCTGCATATTCATCTAATAACGCAAAGCCTAAATCAGGATGCGCTAGTTCCGGACGTTGCAGTAATCCACACACGCCAATAGGGAGCATAGAGGTAGTGACTGTTGGATGTTCAAGATCGGGGATCGACACCAAATCAAGAGCAAAACCATTTTCTGCAAAACAGGCCATTGGCCCAGTAGAAATATATTGTTCAGCTGCGGTGATATCAGTTATGTGTTTATCTGCAATAAAACGGATGAAACTTGGCTGATTATACAACCGCATCACAAAAGGCGCATCACCCAGGGATAAGCGCCTAATTATCACGTCAGATGACAAAATCAAGCTGCAAACTCAGCTAAGGATTTAGGACGCGCAACCGCGGAATGTAACTCCCAAAAGTACTGATGCGAATCATATTGTGCAGAATTTAAATCCACTATAGATAATTTATTAGGATCTGTAAACGTCATCGACGCCGGACCGAATGACTCCAGTGGTAAACGCTCTGCAACATTCTGCGTAAAATACGCCACAAAATCATGTACTAAATCAACCGTGTACGGATACTGTAACGCATCATCCGGCATTGCAGCTTGATTGACTGAAATTACTGTTGCTAATGCGGATTGAGCATGTTTCGGCGACGATGGTGTTAAGGCATAGCGAGCACAAATATAAGCATACAATTCTTGATAAAAACTCGCCCAGCCTGAAGGCATCGACTTATCCTCGTTAAAATAGCGAACCGCCCATGTTAATAATGGGTAACTATCTGGATTTGCCTGAGTGTCATCAAGCAGATTCGCTAAAAACGTCCCCGCCATGACGCTATGCTCCCATTGCATGTAACGTAATACATAACGTAATAAACTATACCCATCGGCCATCACATAAACATCATACAACGCATTCATGCGCTGCATGTCTGCTGGCGTATAACTATATGTAGAGGTTAAAAAACTGTGTTCATCAGTTTTAATTTGGTATTTTTCCATATAGCCAGGTTCTGCCATTGGGCTATTAGGTAACAACTGAGTAGGATAGGCCTTAACCGATACATCCATATCAATATAACGTTGTAAATCTGCAGTAAATGAGGCCACCGTTTGTCCCGGTAATCCCATCATTAAGTCAGTTGATAATGGCAAATTCAAATCCGTAAACGCTTGCGCCAATTCATCATAGCGCTGAGTGCGAATGTTTTTGCGATTAATGACTTCTAAGGTTTGCTCATCAGTAGTTTGGATAGAAATGATCCCTTGCCCAATGATCCCGCCATCAGAAAAGATTTTAATGATCTCTACTAAGCGCCATGTGGAGTTTTTGGTGTAGTTCACCACGATCTCTTGTGGGTAACCATATTGGGCTTTGGTGTCGACAATGAATTGTGAGATCTCGATATCGCGGTCATACAAACCATAATTAGCATCGGCGATCCACATTACGCGGATCTTATTTTGCCCAATCCACGTAATTTCATCTTTAACCCGTTGTAAGTCAAACTTACGGATTTTTTGATTGGTCGCACTCCCCCAATCACAAAACGTACAGCCATAAGGACAACCACGATTAGTTTCAATAATTGCCGCTTCAACTCTTCCTTGATATTGATCAAATAACCCTGATAAGTACGGAGATGGCACCGTATCCGGGCTTTTCATACGTTCACGACTACCGGTGCGAATAAAACGCCCCGTCATCGCTTCTCTATAGGTTATACCTGCTACTTTTGCCAAGGCATGATTATCCGCTTGAATATCCCGTTTATGCGGCGTATTCGGTTTGGCAATCGCACTTAACGTTTCCACCACTTCAGTTATCGTAATCTCACCTTCCCCATGAACGGCAACATTTACCGAAGTATGCTCCGTCAAAAAATCTTCACAGGCTTGTTGGTAATCAGGCGTACTCGGTCCACCATGGATAGTAAAATTACCACTATATTGTTTCACCGCTTGACTGATCTGCATGTTGACATCAATTGACCACATGTAGTTTGAGAACAGCCACACACCCGCACCAAATTTACGATAAGGCCCATTAAATAACGCATTAGGCTCAAGATAATTAAGTGGAATAAACTGAAATTTATCTAACAACGCCCCATCTTGATAAGCAATCAAGGCGCTGTAAAGCACCCCAAGTGCCAAGGGAAAATGATTTTCCATATGAGGCACAAAGTAAACTGGGATTTTATCTTCCGCTAAAGCGTCTTGCCATTTAGCAGGGATCGGTAACGCTGAAGATGTCGAGGTCGAAAAAGGGCTTAAGACTGGCGCAGTTTTAGCAATATTAGTTTTTTCATCGGCTAATAACCCTAATTGATGCCATGCACTGATGCGAGCTAAATACATATCATAAGCCACACCTAGCGGCGCTTTTGTCGTCAATATCTCAGAGATTGATTTACCTTCACCAAAGCTCAATAGCACCATGACATCTAGCGCGCTCAACGCAATAAAATCTTGGGCTTGAGCTGACCATGCACAAAATCCATCCGCAGCAAACGAAATAGCAAAATGCGTTCCAATCCGTAACTGACTCATCGCATCGAGCATTGTATCAAATAGCGTATCATCCGCAGCTAACGCTATAGGGGTAATCGACGGAGGATCAACCGGAGCGATGTCACTGATCGCCTTTACTTCTGAATACTGAGCAAAGCGTTTTGCCACTTGGGATGGTGATAATGTGGCGAATTGTTGCTGCATTAATGGCAACGCTAACACCTTATCAACCAACTGACTTTGCGTAACCAGTTCAGCTGCACCAGACTGGTATTGGGACTGTAATGCACATTCAAGCATCACAAAATCAGGCTCACCTAACGGAATAGATTGCGCAGTACCGGAGACATTGGCTAATAAAGGCATGCCTTTTCGAAAAAAAATGAGTTTTTGCGGATTGATGAACACGAGTGAGCCCGTTTTATTGTTTTTTTGATTATAGCGGAAGTGTTACAAGGTGTTAACCCGTGATTTACAAAAGTTTCGTTACACTCCAAACTCTTTAATGTTGATAGTTCGATTAATCATTTATCAGTCATGATTAATCACAAGCACACTACGTACTAACCACATTCACCTAAGTATAATTGCGACTAATAATTTGCTGTCATTTTAGCTAATCTACAACCTAAGACATAAGGCTGTAGAGGTTATGGACAAACAAAGCTTAGGTTATATCGTATCAGTGCGAGGTACCGTCGTTGATATTGAGTTTGCAACACAGTTACCGCAAGTACGTCACTTATTAAAAGCAGGACCTGAGCGAAATGTCAGCTTAGAGGTTCAAACTCAACTCAACGAACACACGGTGCGAGCTATAGCATTCAATCCAACCTCCGGATTGGCCAGAGGCATGCCCGTAGAAAACACACATGGGCCATTATTAGTACCGGTCGGGCCAAACATTCTTTCGCGCATGTTTAATGTGTTTGGCAATACAATTGATGGTGGCGTGCCACTCACAGATGTGACATGGCGCTCTATTCATAACACAGCCCCACCTTTATCTAGTCGCTCAACTAACACCGAAATATTCAGTACGGGGATCAAAGTCATAGATCTACTTGTCCCGCTTGAACGAGGGGGTAAAACAGGTTTGTTTGGCGGTGCAGGCGTAGGAAAAACCGTTCTGCTAACCGAAATGATCCATAACATGGTGGCCAATCATAATGGCATTAGCATCTTTTGCGGGATCGGCGAGCGCTGCCGAGAAGGTGAGGAGCTGCATCGTGAAATGGCGCAAGCAGGCGTTTTAGATAACATGGTCATGATGTTTGGCCAAATGAACGAATTACCAGGTAGCCGTTTTCGAGTAGGTCATGCTGCATTAACGATGGCTGAGTATTTTAGGGATGATGAACATAAAGATGTGTTGCTGTTAATTGATAATATTTTTCGCTTTATCCAAGCGGGTTCTGAAGTGTCCGGATTATTGGGTCAAATGCCTTCGAGATTGGGTTATCAACCTACTCTAAGTACCGAATTAGCGCAATTACAAGAACGTATAGCCAATACGGAGTCCGGTGCGATCACCTCAATTCAAGCGGTATATGTCCCTGCTGATGATTTTACTGATCCGGCAGCTGTGCATGCGTTTTCACATTTATCTGCAAGTATTGCCCTATCACGAAAACGTGCCAGTGAAGGCTTATATCCAGCCGTTGATCCGCTGCTCTCTCATTCCAAAATGTTAACTGCTAGTGTCGTTGGTGAACGTCATTATCATTTAGCGCAATGGGTGCGCAGGACATTAGCACAGTATCAAGACTTAAAAGATATTATTGCGATGTTAGGACTCGAACAACTTTCGCAAAAAGATCGCAAAATAGTGGTACGAGCTAGGCAGCTAGAGCGATTTTTAACCCAACCTTTTTTTACCACAGGTCAGTTTAGCGGTTTGAGCGGTACGACGGTTACTCTAGAGGATACCTTAGATGGCTGCGAACGAATTTTACAAGATGAATTTAGCGATTATCCTGAAAGTGCTTTTTATATGATCAGCAAAATTGATGAGGTACAACATGCTTGAGGATCTCATGGAGTTAATAGTATTACTACCTGCTACAGTATTTGGTAAATACATAAATGTCACAAGTATTGTGTTTGAAACCCCATCAGGTGCCTATGGTTTACTGCCCAATCGCTTAGACTGTGTGGGGATTTTGGAGTCTGGACTCCTCACATATACGGTGTCCAATGCACCTACTCGATACATTGCTGTAGATGAAGGCGTATTGGTCAAAGTCGGCAATCAAGTTCGTGTCTCGGTTCGTGACGCTCATGCAGATAATAATCTTGAGCAATTGACGGCACATATCAGCCAACAATTACAGGCATGTCAAGAGCAAGAACGTGAAATGAGAACGGCATTAACACGTTTAGAAAGTGGATTTATGCAAGGTATTAAAGAATTGCACACGCGCTAAATATAACGACGAATTCTATATTTTTAGACCTATATGAGTAAGGCAATAGCGGTGAGTAAAAGAGATGACCATAAGTTTGTCACTAGCATTGATACTAAAGCGACTCGCAAACTCAACGCGCAGCGCAACCCTGGCCGATCAATCTGGTTAGGATTGGGAAATATGGGGATCATAGGATGGTCGGTCTCAGTACCAACTTTACTGGGTTTAATCTTAGGATTTTATATCGACCGGCATTATCCAAGCGCTATCAGCTGGACGTTGAATTTGTTGCTAATTGGTTTAGCGATTGGCTGTATATCGGCTTGGATATGGATTGCTAACGAAGATAAAGATATCCACAGTAAAAAGGATGACAATCATGATTGAAACAGGACTTTACATGTTGATAAGCGGAAGCGCATTGGGCTTATTGTTCTTTGTTGGCTTATGGTTTACCGTTAAGCAAGCTATGCTATCAAACAAGCCCCATCTTTGGTTTATCTTAAGCTTTGCGTTGCGTATAACGTTGCTGTTAATGGCATTTTTTTTCATCAGCAAAAGTGGTCATTGGCAAGACTTAGCCTGTGCCTTAATCGGATTTGTGATCACCCGTAGTGTTTTGATCCGCATGTTACCAACACCTATCGCACTCAAAACAACGAGTCAAAAATCAAAAGAATCGGCACATGCATCTTAGCTCTGATGAAATAATATTGTGGCAATGGGGTTGGGTAAACCTCAATGTAACCATCATCACCACCTGGTGCATTATGCTATTGATGATTGCTGGCGGCTGGTTAATTACACGCAAACTAAACCAAGGCTTGCACATTCCCCGTTGGCAAAATGCACTCGAAGTCGTCGTTTTGGCATTAGATAGCCAAATAAAAGAAGTGGGGTTGAATGAATCACGGCGCTATTTACCCTTTATTGGCACGTTATTTTTGTTTATTTTGATATCTAACATATTGAGTGTCGTACCTTGGTATGAACCCCCTACGGGCTCAATGTCCACAACGGCAGCACTGGCTATTTCTGTGTTTTTGGCAGTGCCATTTTTTGGGATACGCGAGAAGGGGCTCCTCAACTATCTGCGCACTTATATAAAACCAACCCCAATTATGCTGCCATTTAATTTGTTAGGAGAGCTATCTCGCACACTGGCGCTGGCGATTCGATTATTTGGCAACATGATGAGTGGCACGATGATCATTGCTATTTTATTAATGGTCACCCCCTTTATCTTCCCGGTCTTGATGAATCTCTTACATCTTATAACGGGCGTAGTACAGGCATATATTTTTAGCATTTTGGCAACCGTGTACATCGCAGCTGTCACCAGAAACAATAAACAATGATGGCCAAATCATCTGCATTTTTTACAAGGAAACAAGTATGGATAACCAAACGTTAATTGCGATTGTCTCAATTATTATCGCAGGACTCACCATCGCTATTGGCGGGATTGGACCGGCATTAGGTCAGGGTAAATCGATTGCTGCAGCACTGAGTGCGTTAGCACAACAACCCGATGCATCACCGACCATCACCCGAACGCTATTTGTCGGCTTAGCCATGGTGGAATCTGTTGCCATTTATTGCTTTGTCGTTGCGATGATAGTGCTGTTTGCTAATCCCTTTTGGAATTATACCGTCGCCCAAATCAGTGGAGGTTAACGGTGTTATTTGACTGGTTCACCTTTGCTGCACAAATTATTAATTTTCTGATTTTGATGGGGTTGCTTAAACGGTTCTTATATCAACCGGTACTGAACGCCATTGATGCTAGAGAACAGCATATTGCCGATGTACTTTCTCAAACCGAAGCAAGTCAACGACAAGCAGCAGAACAACAAGCACTCTTATTACAAAAAAATGCCGCGTTTGACAATGACAAAACGGCCATGTTTGCACAAGTCAAAGACCAAGCCGCCGCTCAACTAAAATTACAACTCGATTGTGCTCAGCAAGAGGTTAAATCGACACGTAAACAATGGTTGAAAACGTTACTAGAAGAACAACAAGCACTGGCGTTGTCAATCCATCAACGCACTCGACAAGCTGTCATGAAATTGACTCGCCAAGTGTTAACTGACTTATCCGACAGTGATTTGGAAATACAAATGGTCAAAGTGTTAACACAACGAATTTCTGCGATGACGCAGGAACAGCGTATACAATTTACCCAAATTAGCACAGATAAGAATCATCCACTGATAGTAAAGTGTGCATTTATACTCTCACCAGAGCAACAAAGTGAGATCACTCAAGTTTTACTGACGCAACTACCTCATCATTCTGAACTGACATTTATGCAAGATGCCAACTTAATTGGAGGCATCGAGCTGCTAGGCAATGGCAGCAAAATTAGCTGGAATATAACCGATTATTTATCTGAGTTAGATCTCAATATAGCGCATTTACTTGACCATAAATTTCGGAGTCAAGAATGAATGATGCAGTGCATACACAATCGGCGAATACGATATTTGAAAGCGCATTTACCGAACTGAATACTGGTATTAATGCGTATACTCCTAATCTCAAGACAACTGAAATTGGCCGTGTGGAAAGTATTTCTACGGGCATTGCTAGAGTCAGCGGGCTTAACCATGTTGGCTTTGAAGAGCTAGTCAAATTCCCCGGCAATATATACGGGATCGCATTTGATCTTATGCCCGATGACATCGGTGTAGTGCTGTTAGGCGATTACTGGCATATTCAAGCTGGTACTGAAGTAGAACGTACAGACCGAGTAATGGATGTTCCAGTAGGTGATGCACTTATCGGACGAGTTATTAATCCATTAGGTGACACCCTCGACGAAAAAGGTCCGTTAGCCCATACCCAGAGTTTCCCAATAGAAAGAGCCGCAGCGCGTATTATCGATCGCACCCCGGTAGCGGAGCCATTACAAACAGGTATAAAAGTCATTGATTCGATGGTCCCAATTGGCAGAGGACAACGAGAGTTAATTTTAGGTGATCGACAAACAGGTAAAACCACCATTGCAATCGATACCATTATCAATCAATGGGATAAAAACGTGCTGTGTGTTTATTGCGCTATCGGTCAGCGAGCCGCGGGTGTGGCAAAAGTCGTTGCTGATCTAACTGCTCACGGTGCGATGGCATATACCACAGTCGTGGTGACAGAAGGAGATAATGCCCCTGGACTCAGGTATATCGCCCCTTATGCTGCAACCAGTATTGCCGAGTATTTTATGCAGCAAGGCAAAGATGTATTAATTGTGTATGACGATCTTACCAATCACGCCCGTGCCTATCGTGAAGTATCGTTATTATTACGCCGTCCACCTGGCCGAGAGGCCTTTCCAGGTGACATATTCTATATCCACTCGCGTCTACTTGAGCGTGCGACACACTTAACTGCAGAATTAGGTGGAGGCTCATTAACTGCACTACCAATTATTGAGACCGAGGCACAAAACATGTCCGCTTATATTCCCACCAACCTCATTTCTATTACTGATGGACAAGTCTATTTATCACCTAAATTGTTTGAACTAGGGATACTGCCTGCGGTTGATGTGGGTCGTTCGGTTTCTCGAGTAGGTGGTAAAGCACAACGACATGATTACCGAAAAGTTGCCAGCTCACTTAAACTCGCATATGCCCAATTTGAAGAATTGGAAAATTTTGCCCGATTTGGCACACGATTAGATGACATCACAAGACATCAATTGGAGCGTGGTAAGCGGATCCGTGCCTGTTTACAACAAAGAGAGCACCAATTAGTGCCTATTGATGCGCAGATAGCGTTATTGCAAGCACTGATCTCAGGCAAGTTTGACGCTATTGCATTAAGAGATATACCTGCTGCAGAACAAACATTATATGACGAATTAGCCGCATTAGAAAAACAGGACAAACCTCATGCCCGATAGTCTAGCCTCTTTGCAGCAGTGCACCGATAGGGCTGCTGATTTACAATCGGTTGTACGCACGATGAAAGCCTTATCTGCTTCAAATATTACCCAATATGAAAATGCAGTAGTAGCATTACATGAATATTATCATACGGTAGAATTGGGCTTAATGGCGCGTTTGCAGCAACGACCATTAATATCGATCGTGCCTAAGACTGAACAGGCTGCTCGAAAAACCATTGTGATTGTGTTTGGTACCGATCAAGGATTAGTGGGTCAGTTCAACAATCAAATTATGCAGCTAGTGCAAAGTAAATCGGACGAGTTTAAAGGAACACAAACGTTTTGGGCCATTGGAGAACGGGTTTATGACCATTTGATTGCGGCTGATATTCCCGTTGCAGGGCAAATCAATTTACCCAACTCAGTATCTACCATTACTGATACGATTGGGCAAATATTGCATGTAACGACAGAGGAGTGGCACGCCGAACAAGTGACAGACTTATATCTATTTCACCATCGTCCTAGTGCTACCTCTGGACAATACGAGCCTCATTGGCGTCGTCTACTGCCACTTGATAATCAGTGGCAATTACAGATTCAGCAGCAGCCATGGCCAAGCAACAAACTACCTCAGTCGCTAGGAAATGAGCAAGCAACATTGAGTGCGCTGGTGCGTGAATATTTGTTTGTTTGTTTATATCAAGCTTGCGCAGAATCTTTAGCCAGTGAACATGCTAGTCGACTCGCCGCAATGCAACGAGCCGAACAAAACATAGATGAAATGCTTGCGCAATTACAGCATGTATATCACCAGCAAAGACAAAATCAAATTGATTCGGAGTTGTTTGATGTGATTGCGAGTTTTACCCAATAAGTACTACCCATTGATATTCGGCCCTAACCACATTTGAGCAGTCTGATCATCCCAGCCTTTGCGTGCAGTATAATCGGCAACTTGGTCGGCTTGAATTTGTGCGACCGCAAAGTAACGCGCATCAGGATGCGCAAAATACCAACCCGATACCGCAGCACCCGGGAACATGGCATAGCTTTCAGTTAGTTCCATCGTGGTCCGAGCTTGTGCATCGAGTAAATCCCAGATAAGTTGCTTTTCAGTATGCTCAGGACAAGCTGCATAGCCAGGTGCGGGTCGAATGCCTTGATATAACTCACGAATTAGCGATTCATTATCTAATGTTTCATCTGCAGCATACCCCCAGCCGTCAACCCGCACTTGTTGGTGCAAGTATTCAGCGAAGGCTTCAGCCAAGCGATCTGCTAAAGCTTTGACCATAATACTATTGTAATCATCGCCATCAGCAATATAAGCAGCAGATAGGGCTTCTTCACCAATACCTGCCGTAACCGCAAAGGCACCAATATAATCTTGACGTTGTGAGTCCACCGGCGCAATATAATCGCTCAAGCAATAGTTCGCACCTTTAGGCTTATGCGTTTGTTGACGTAAATGATGGGCTACTACTACTTCGCCATCGCTGTTCGTAATATGAATATCATCATCGACACTATTGGCGGCAAACACGCCATACACACCTTTTGCGGTAAGTAGTTCGTTATCACACAGATGATCAAGCATAGCTTGAGCGTCCTTAAATAAGTCTGTTGCTTCTTTTCCGATAATCTCATCTTCTAAAATACGCGGATATTTCCCAGCTAAAGACCAGGTTAAGAAAAACGGCGTCCAATCAATGTATTCACGTAACGTGGCTAATGATACCGACACGCTATGTACGCCCAATGTTTTGGGTGTGGTGATCGGTGCTTGCGCCCAATCACAGGTAAATTTGTTGTCACGTGCTTGGGCTAACGTAATCGGCTTAGTGCGCGGGGTTTTTCGTGCATGCTGATCACGGACAACTGCGTATTCTTTTTGTAGTTTTTCGTGAAAAATCGGACGCTGAGTCTTTGAAATCAATTGTTGGCAGACCCCCACCGCACGACTGGCATTGGACACATACACCACGGGATGATCGTAATTCTGTTCAATCTTCACCGCAGTATGCGCTTTGGATGTCGTCGCACCACCAATTAATAAAGGTAAATCAAAGCCATTACGTTGCATTTCTTTAGCGACGTACACCATTTCATCAAGCGATGGAGTAATCAAACCAGATAATCCAATCATATCTACATTTTCATCTTTGGCGACTTGTAGGATCTTAGCGCATGAGACCATCACGCCCAAATCAATCACTTCAAAGTTATTACATTGTAATACCACGCCCACAATATTTTTACCGATATCATGCACATCACCTTTGACCGTTGCCATCAATATTTTACCATTGGAGCTAGCTTTTCCGTCCTTTTCATCTTCAATAAAAGGTTGTAAATGGCCTACGGCTTTTTTCATTACTCGGGCAGATTTTACAACTTGAGGCAAAAACATCTTTCCTTCACCAAACAAATCACCTACCACATTCATGCCATCCATCAACGGTCCTTCAATGACGTGTAATGGTTTTTCTGCAGCCAAGCGAGCTTCTTCAGTATCTTCGATAATATAATCCGTGATCCCTTTGACTAGGCCATGCTCTAAACGCTTGTTTACTGGCAGATCACGCCATGCTAAATCTTCGACTTTTGCAGCTTTACCATCACCTTGGTATTTAGGCGCTAATTCGAGTAGGTTGTCCGTCGCTTGGTCATGGCGGTTGAGGATCACATCTTCTACTGCATCACGCAGTTCTTTAGGGATCTCGTCATATACTTCAAGCTGACCGGCATTGACAATCGCCATATCCATACCCGCTTTAATCGCATGATATAAAAAGACCGAGTGCATCGCTTCACGAACAGGGTTGTTACCCCTGAACGAAAAAGAAATATTCGACAAACCACCTGATACATGGGCATGAGGTAATTCTTGACGTATTTTGCGCGTCGCTTCAATAAAATCGACGGCATAGTTGTTATGTTCTTCAATCCCTGTCGCAACGGCAAAGATATTCGGGTCGAAAATAATATCTTCCGGCGGAAAACCGACTTCATCGACCAAAATACGATAACTACGTTCACAAATATTGAATTTCCGCTCAACGGTATCAGCTTGACCGGTTTCATCAAATGCCATGACCACTGTTGCTGCGCCATACCGTTTGATCAATTTAGCTTGGGCAATAAAAGGTTCTTTACCTTCTTTTAAACTGATGGAATTAACCACCGATTTGCCTTGTACGCATTTTAAACCTGCTTCAATGACCGACCATTTGGAGGAATCAATCATGATCGGTACGCGAGAAATATCAGGCTCCGAGGCAATGAGATTTAAAAAACGCACCATTGCCGCTTCTGAATCCAACATGGCTTCATCCATGTTGATATCAATGATTTGTGCGCCGTTTTCGACTTGTTGTTTGGCTACTTCTAGCGCGGTTTCGTAATCTTCTTCTAAGATCAAACGCTTAAACATAGCGGATCCCGTAACATTGGTACGTTCACCGATATTTATAAATGATGAGGCTGCTTGAGACATGTGACGATAATCCTAGTGTACAAACGGTTCAAGACCGGATAAACGCATTTTGGTTGGTAATTTAGGTACCTTTCTTGGTGCAAGCTTATGCACTGCTTGGGCAATCGCAGCAATATGTTCGGGGGTACTACCACAGCATCCGCCAACAATATTGACCAATCCCGATTGTGCCCATTCTTGGATATGTTCTGCCATTTCTTCAGCATCCATATCATATTCACCAAATTCATTTGGCAAACCGGCATTAGGATGAGCGGACACTAAACAATCAGCTACCGTAGATAATTCGTTGACATACTGGCGCAACAAATCCGGTCCTAACGCACAGTTTAAGCCCATCGCTAATGGCGATAAATGGCGCATAGAATGATAAAACGCTTCGGTGGTTTGTCCCGATAGCGTGCGTCCAGAGGCATCCGTAATCGTCCCAGATACCATGACCGGCGAGCGCTCACCACGTTGCTCAAACACGTTTTCTACTGCAAACGCTGCGGCTTTGGCATTAAGGGTATCAAAAATAGTTTCGAGCATAATGATATCCGCTCCCCCATCCAACAAGGCATGGGTCGATTCTTCATAAGCAACAACCAACTCATCAAACGAGACGTTGCGTTTACCAGGATCATTCACATCAGGTGAAATAGATGCTGTACGATTGGTTGGCCCTAATACCCCTGCTACAAAGCGCGGTTTATCCGGCGTCGAATATTTATCTGCAGCTTGGCGTGCTAAGCGCGCAGCAGCCAGATTGATGTCTTTGGCAATGTCTTGCATATCATAATCGGCCATCGCAATCGTGGTGGCGTTAAATGTGTTGGTTTCGATAATATCGCACCCGGCTTCAAGATATTGTTCGTGAATAGTACGAATAGTATCAGGCTGAGTAATTGCTAATAAGTCATTGTTACCTTTGACATCACAATGCCAATCAGCAAATTGTTCGCCTCGATAATCACTTTCGGAAAATTGATACCCTTGGATCATCGTTCCCATCGCGCCATCTAAAATTAAGATGCGCTCTTGGGCTATTTGCGCTAACTGCGTCGGAAGTTGTGCGTTAAATTGAGTGGTAAGTTGAGTCGACACGTTGTCATCACCTTAAATATAAAACGTTAGGAAAGAGTGGTTAAATCGTACGGCGTGGTCTGATACACATAATAATTCAGCCAGTTTGTATAAAGTAATGTTCCATGCGAGCGCCAAGAAACTAAGGGCGCTTGAGTCGGATCATCGTTGATAAAATAATTAACAGGTAATGCAGGCTCTTGGCCGTTAGTACAATCACGAGCATATTCGTCAGCCAAGGTATTGGCATCGTATTCAGGATGTCCGGTTACAAAGACATGGCGTTTATCTTTGGTCGCAGCGATATAGGTGCCGGTTTTAGCAGACGCTGCCAATACATCAATATCAGGAATACGTTCATAGGCCGCTTGCGGCACATTGCCAAAACGTGAATGCGGAGCATTAAACACAGGATCAAACCCACGCATCAGTTCATTAGTCGGTGCCAACACTTGATGTTGATATACACCAAACAGTTTGTCTTGGCGTAATTCACGCATTTGACCATAAAAATGGTACATCGCGGCATGAGCAGCCCAACACAAATATAACGTAGACTGGACATTTGCTTTAGCCCAATCAAGGATCTCTTGCATATCAGACCAATATTTGACGTCTTCATACGCCATAAAACCAAGAGGAGCGCCAGTAATGATCAACCCATCATATTTTTTATGTTTAATTTGGCTAAAGCCTTTATAAAAATCGTCCATATGAGATTGCGGAGTATTTTTAGATAATTGATTATCGATACGGATAAGATCAATATTAATTTGTAATGGTGTATTGGAAAGTAAGCGCAGGATCTGCACTTCGGTCTCAATCTTATTTGGCATAAGATTTAAAATACCGACTTCCATGGGGCGAATGTCCTGATTTGACGCGCGTTCCATATCCATAGCAAAAATATTTTCACTATCGAGAATACCTAGCGCAGGCAGGTCAACGGGGATTCGAATAGGCATACACACCTCACAATTTTGTCCAATGAGTCATTGTGAATGATTTTACCTAAAAGTCAATATTTACGTCTAGACGTCTAAACGTCTTAACGTCTTAATTGCTATTGGGTGATGACCGTAATTTCTAGTTATCTAATTTATATTTCACTTAATTGAATCTAACTATCCTCACTCAACAACCTACTATAGTCAACCAACCTAATAAGCCGGTTATTATTATAAAATACACCTTGATTAAATTTACTATCTGTTTTTGCAGCCCAATTATATTCTGCATGAATATTAGATGGGTTTAGATAAACTACATCAGCAATATTATCTACCACAATACCAAAATATGGCCCATCAGCCTCAATAATAATTATTCGGGTGTTAATAGTAATATCTTCCGGCACTAAACCAAATAGAGAGTGAACATTAATAATTTTTATTTCTTTTGTTCGCAGATTGATAATTCCTTTTACATATTCAGGGGTGTCATTAATACTCGCTATTATTTTATAGCGGAGAACTTCCTTTACCTGTGAAACGTTAATCGCAAAAACATCATTACCCAAATGATATGTTAGCACTTGTAAAAGCTCATCATCATCAGCGCGAATAGTTACAACATTGCATGTTTCGTTCATGATTTTCTCCTATTCCTAATATGCAGATCATACCTTGCACTAGTCTTTAATAGTAAAACTTTATATCTTTGCCAAACTAATAGCACATTTTATTTTGAAGCTCATTCAGTACGCCAAAAGCGTAATTTAGCTTTTAATTCTAACATCCCCTGACTGAGTATTTGACTAACTCGGGACTCACTTACACTCAGCACCTCACTAATCTCTCGCAATTTAAGGTTATCATTATAATATAATGACAATACTATCGCTTCACGTTTTGGCAAAGTCGTCAGTGCTGTAGCGAGTGCTTTTTGAAACGCACTTCGAACAAACTGATCATATGGATTATCTACCGATGAATTTATATCTGTTGCTTCAATGTACTCAGTCATATTTAAATCTACAATTCGGACTAATTTTCCTGCATTGACTTCATTTAGCATTTTATGATATTGCTTAATATCCACGCCTAAATAAGCTGCAATATCAGTGTCATACGCGTTACCACCCGTTTCATTCTCCACTGAATAAATCGCTTTAGTTATCGCTCTGGAATTTTTATGCACTGATCGGGGCGTCCAATCACCTTTACGAATATCATCGAGCATCGACCCTCGAATCCGGATACCTGCAAAAGTTTCGAAACTTGCCCCTTTATCATTATTAAAGTTTTTGGCTGCTTCTAAAAGGCCTATCATGCCCGCCTGAATTAAATCATCAACTAATACACTTGCAGGTAACTTGGATATCAAATGATAAGCAATTCGCTTTACTAATGAAGCATGTTCTTCTACCAAACTAGCTCCATCATACTCTTGACTACATAAGCTTGTTTTTATGTTCACAATCTATCTCCTGCAGCCTCCATGGCCACTTTTTGATTAATACAAAACCTAACATGTTCATAAAATTGCAAAGGGTTTGTACGATCCGTTATCCACAGAAAAGTGTAATTGCCATACCCAAAAAGTTCACTTCCATGTAATTTTTGGGCAAGCATTAAAGGTTATCCAAACAGACTATTTAATGCACACATCACTGAAATTAGCATCAATTATGGATAGTAGGATCATGATGAATAATCCGACAAAACGAGAGATTTGACCAAGAAAATTCATGATCCAAAGAAAAATGTTGCAAACGACGAATGTCATCACAAATGGGTAAGAAATATTTCATAGCTTCCATGCTCTTTTTAAATACTAAACCAGTTATTATCGCTTTTAAAAATCAAACGCGACAATAAATTTTAATTACAACAAAAAGACAATCCGGTGTCCATGTCAAATAGTAAAATTTGAGGCTCGAGTATAACAATATTTTGACTTTTGTCATTATTTCTGGAGTAAGTGATATAGGGTAATTCGTGTAGGAGATATATGATTTGACATTCAAACCATTGATAAATATAGCTTAATAAATTAATTAAAAACAAATCAGCATAACTTATTTAGCATCATAGTGTAAAACTACGATGACTATGTGCCACAATCCAATACCTTAGGCTACCAAATAGGCCCCAAATAACGGCTAGAGGTGTGATCTAAATTCATTAAAATAGGTAAAAATAATTAAAATAATACGAGGTTGAATAATGACAAATTTTAGATTACAACCACCTGCATTTTTCGACGCATATGACGTTGATGATAAAACTGCGTTTATGCAGGAAATGGCCGACGTCGTACCGATTAAACACAATGACAAAGTAGTAATCAAATCCAATGATGTATTAGATTTAGCACGGAAATTAAAGCGAGAAGCCATCGAAAAAGAGGAACATTACAATCAATATGGATTATCGCTGACACTTAACCGTGCCATTGATCCCTATGATGTCATCAGTTATAAACAAGATGGTATACAAACGGGCGTCTTCAAAAACTTGCGCTTAGGTAAGTACCCGTTAGAAAGTCGCTTAAAATTGACGCAAATGACAATTGAAGAAGCCAAAAATACGCTTGCTGAAGCTATTGAATTGAATTTCACACGTGGAATTAGAGTCATGCTGATTCAACATGGACTTGGAATACAAAGCCAACCTGTACCCGGAAAACTGAAAAGTTATGTCAACATGTGGTTACCCACTATACCCCATGTCATTGCTTGCCATTCGGCACATTCAGCACATGGAGGGTTAGCAGCCACTTATGTCATGATGAAGAAAAACCCTCATCAGAAAATGATTAATCGCGAAAAACACGCCAAGCGAAGTTAGAAAAACACCGCAGCGTTAGCACTTGCATTGATTACCGCTGTCACTGTCAGAATAATGACAGCTAAAAAGACACTCGTAAATCCAATTTTTTTATTACGTTTTAACATCACACACACTCATCTGAACTTTTATTATTATTATTATTTTTCAGTAAAAATTATGGAATACTCTTAATTTCTATATAAAACTAGCAATAAATACCGAACCTTTACATATAAAGAAGGTTAGTAATAACTAACCTTCTTTATATTAAAACATAAATGAATATTTACAAGTGATTAATTTACATACTTGCGTGCGTTTCTAAATAACCTCATCCATGGACTATCTTCTTGCCACTGAGCAGGATGCCAAGAGTTAGCAACAGTTCTAAATACACGTTCAGGGTGAGGCATCATTATCGTCACCCGACCATCGTTTGATGTTAAGCCTGTAATACCGTTGATCGAACCATTGGGATTCGCTGGATATTGCTCAGTTACTTGGCCATTATTGTCCACGTAACGCAGACTGACTTGTTGTTGCTGTTCAATCTGTGTTAATGCTTGGGTAGAAGCAAACTCAGCATGCCCTTCACCGTGCGATACCGCAATTGGCATTCTTGAACCCGCCATGCCTGCAAATAATACCGAAGGCGACGCTTGTACTTCAACCATAGCAACACGGGCTTCAAAGCGAGCTGATTGATTTTGCACGAAATGCGGCCAATTTTCGGTACCCGGTATAATACTGTGTAAGTTCGACAACATCTGACAACCGTTACACACACCTAAAGAAAATGTGCTATTACGCGCAAAGAAAGCAGCAAATTCCGCTTTTGCTTGTTCGTTATATAAAATGGATTTAGCCCAACCCTCACCCGCTCCTAATACATCACCGTAAGAGAAACCGCCACAAGCAGCCAATCCTTCAAACTGATCTAAGGTCACGTTACCGGATAGTATATCCGACATATGTACATCAATCGCACTAAACCCAGCACGGTCAAACGCCGCAGCCATCTCATAATGAGAGTTTACACCTTGCTCACGTAAAATAGCGATTTTAGGTAACACGCCTTTAGCAATGTAAGGTGCACTGATATCTTCATTCAAGTCAAAACTTAATTCGGCATGCAAACCTGGATCAGTTTGAACTTGTTTTGCTGCATGTTCTTGTTTGGCTGTTGCCGGATTATCACGCATTGCTTGCATGTTATAGGTGGTTTCAGCCCACATTGTGCGAAGCTCAATACGTGAGGCAGATACTAGCGTTTCACCAGCTAGGGTCATTGTAATTGCATCACCTTCAACTGGATGACCAATAATATGCGCACAATGCGCTAAGCCATGCTTAGCAAGAACAGCTTGAACATTATCAAGTTGCGTCGCAGAGACTTGGATGACACCACCTAATTCTTCATTAAACAAAATTGGTAACACTTGAGTGCTATTTCCCAATGCAGACAGATCGACTTCTAGACCACAGTGACCGGCGAACGCCATCTCAACTAATGTGGTGAATAAACCACCATCAGAGACATCGTGATAAGCCAAACATTGTTGTTGGCTCACTAATGTTTGCAGCGCATTGAAGTAGCCTTTCAATAATTGAGCATCATCAACGTCTGGAACGGTATCACCTAATTGGCCATAAACTTGGGCTAAACACGAACCACCTAAACGCTGCTGACCTTGACCTAAATCGATATAAATTAACTGTGAATCACCTTGGTCAAGATGTAGTTGTGGCGTTAGTGTTTTACGAATATCTTGAACAGCACCAAACGCAGTAATAACCAGTGATAAGGGCGACGTCACCGTTTTAGTTTCGCCATTTTCTTCCCACTGGGTTTTCATTGACATAGAGTCTTTACCCACTGGAATTGACAAATCTAAAGCAGGACACAACTCTTCGCCAATCGCTTTAACGGCTTCGTATAAACCCGCATCTTCACCTGGGTGACCCGCTGGGGACATCCAGTTGGCTGATAATTTAATACGCTTCAATGAGCCTATATCCGAAGCGGCAATATTGGTTAAGGCTTCCGCAACGGCTAAACGTGCTGATGCGGCATGATTAATCAGTGCAACCGGAGTACGTTCACCGAGCGCCATCGCTTCACCATGATAGGTATCAAAGGATGCAGCTGTTACGGCGACATCTGCGACGGGAATTTGCCACGGCCCGACCATTTGGTCTCGCGCAACTAAACCTGTCACGGAGCGATCACCAATGGTAATGAGGAAGGTTTTTTCTGCAACCGTAGGTAAGCGTAAAATGCGACCAATTGCATCTTCAACCGTGACACCATCAAGCACAACTGGCGAACCCGTAAAGCTAGCACTTGTCACATCACGGTGCATTTTAGGTGGCTTGCCCAATAACACATCTAATGGCATGTCGATTGGGTTGTTGTTATGAACTTTATCGGTAAGTAACAAATGTGGAGCTTGTGTGGCTTCACCGACAACGGCAAATGGCGCACGTTCACGTTTACATAATGCGCTAAAGATAGCTAGATTTTCAGGTGCAACCGATAGCACGTAACGTTCTTGAGATTCATTACACCAGATTTCATGTGGCGACATACCTGGCTCATCATTCGGAACGTTGCGTAATTCGAAATTACCTCCACGCCCAGCATCGTTAACCAGTTCAGGAAATGCATTAGAAATACCACCGGCACCAACATCGTGAATGAACTGAATAGGATTGTCATCCCCCATTTGCCAACAACGGTCGATGACTTCTTGACAGCGACGTTCCATTTCAGGGTTATCGCGTTGTACCGATGCAAAATCCAGATCTTCATTCGATTGGCCTGATGCCATTGATGAAGCTGCACCACCGCCCAAACCAATGTTCATTGCTGGTCCACCCAAAACAATCAACTTAGCACCGATGGTGATTTCACCTTTTTGTGTATGCGATTTACGAATGTTACCTAAGCCACCCGCTAACATGATAGGTTTGTGATAGCCACGCACTTCATGGCCATTAAAACTCGTTACTGCCTGTTCATAGGTACGAAAATATCCAAGTAAGTTAGGACGACCAAATTCATTGTTAAATGCAGCGCCACCTAATGGCCCTTCTAGCATAATATCTAATGCCGATACGATCCGTGACGGTTTGCCATAAGCGATTTCCCACGGCTGAGTCAACCCTGGAATATGTAAATTAGAAACACTGAAGCCGACTAAACCTGCTTTTGGTTTAGAGCCTCGTCCAGTTGCTCCTTCGTCACGAATCTCACCACCAGAACCTGTTGCGGCACCAGCAAAAGGAGCAATAGCTGTTGGGTGATTATGGGTTTCAACTTTCATCAAGATATCAATGGCTTCTGCATGATACTCATATTGATGATTAGTAGGTGATGGGAAAAAACGTCCCGCAGTATTACCTTCCATTACGGCTGCATTATCTGAGTAAGCAGAATGAACAAATTCAGGCGTGTGCGCGAATGTATTTTTGATCATCTTAAACAAAGATTTAGGCTGAACTTCACCATCAATTGTCCAATCAGCGTTAAATATTTTATGACGGCAATGTTCAGAGTTTGCTTGTGCAAACATATATAATTCGATGTCATTTGGATTACGCTTAAGACGCGTAAAACTGGTAAATAAATAATCCACTTCATCGTCAGCTAAAGCGAGACCATAGCTAATATTGGCATCTACTAGGGCTTGTTTACCTTGTCCTAAAATATCTACCGATGCAAAATGCCCTGGCGCCTCGGTAACAAATAAATTGTGCGCATCATCCATATCATCCAGTACAACTTGCGTCATACGATCATGAATCAGTGCTTTGACTTGCTGGCGTTGTTCATCAGTTAAATAGGCACTAGTCGTCAAATAATACGCTTCGCCACGTTCAACTTTGCTGACATTTGATAGTCCACAATTGTGCGCGATATCAGTTGCTTTTGATGACCACGGTGAAATCGTACCAAAGCGAGGCGTCACTAAAAACAGCTCTCCGGCATGATCGAAATCGTTACGCTTAGGCCCATACGTTAATAACTTACCCAAGACTGCATGCTGCGCATCAGATAACTCAGTAGATACAGCGATAAAATGCACATATTGAGCATTAATAGCTGTGACAGGGAGACCTTGAGATTGACAAGCGTCGAGTAATTTTTGGTTGGCAAATTCAGATAACGAGGTGCTGCCGGGCAGGATTAACATAACGTGGATTCCAGACTAATGAAGGACAAATTTCAATGTCCAATTATAGAATAAATAAGACAATTTGATAAGAAACATTTACCATAGCAAGTATATCGGTTAACTTTTAACCTAACTGTCGGGTTAAAATATTTTGAGAAGGCAATGTCATGAATTATTCTTCGAGTTTGACGCCACAAATCCCACATTGGGCAAGGCTACGTTTTGCTATTGTGCTGCTGATGCTTGGATCAATTTATGGTTGTTATGACTATGCCAAACCGAGTAATGAGCTAAAACGTATTTTACAGGAAGACAAAATCGTCATTGCCACCGAATATGGTGCCAATTCTTACTACTTACAAAATGATCAACCCAGTGGTTTTGAATACGAGTTAGCACAAGGTTTTGCTGACTTTATTGGTGTAAAGTTAGAAATTAAACCTTATTACTCCGACGCGAACATGTTAAAAGATTTGCAGCACCAGCGGGTCGATGTCATTGCTTCACAATTTGCCTTTTCTGCCGAAACGTTGACTCAATTTAAATTAGGTCCGGCGTATCAATATTACACTCATCAAGTAGTGGTGCATCGTAATGCCCGGTCTTTATCTACATTAGAACAACTCAGCGGCAAGGTCTATGTCCAGCGCAATAGTCAGCAAGCGGCGATATTACAGGCTCAGCTTCCAGAAACGGACAATGATGCGCTCAATTGGCAACAAGTTGATCAATATGATGACGAAGAATTGTTATTAATGGTCGCCGAACAAAAAATTGATGCGACGATTGCAAATTCAGCCTTAGTCAATGTCATGCGTCGACGTTACCCCGCAATTAAAATGGGGCTAGATTTGAATGTCACCGCAGCACAGCAATGGTTACTGCATCCTCATCAAGACGATTCTTTGCTCGGGGCATTATTAGAGTATTTTGGACAACTACAACAGAGCGGTGAATTTAGCCGTTTGATTGATAAGTATTTTGGCCACATTCGCGAATTTGATTATGTTGATACACGCGCATTTTTAGCTGCAATTGAAGAACAGTTACCCACTTATCAACCTTGGTTCGAGCAGTATTCGGGTGAATTTAATTGGCAATTACTGGCTGCAACCAGTTATCAAGAAAGTCATTGGAAGCGCAATGCTCGTTCACCTACCGGTGTAAGGGGACTGATGATGTTAACCCTTACCACGGCGAAGGAAGTAGGCATAGAGTCACGACTTGATCCAGAGCAAAGTATTCGTGGTGGAGCGACTTATTTGCGCAGTTTATATAATCGTATTCCTGCTCGTATTAATGATCCTGATAAATTGTATTTTGCACTAGCAGCATATAATCTTGGATTAGGGCACGTTGAAGATGCGCGTATCTTGACGCAGCGAAAAGGATTTGATCCTGATTTATGGGTTGACGTAAAACAACATCTACCACTACTTAAACAAAAACAACACTATCAAAAAACGAAATATGGATTTGCAAGAGGAGATGTGGCGGTAAAATATGTTGAAAATATCCGCAGATATCATGATAGTTTAATGTATATTAGCCAACAAGAGAACACTACGAGTCAGTAATAATAGGAAAATAATAATGAGAAAAAGTAAATTTTACCGTTCCAATAGAGCGCTCGCGCCAAGCTCATCGCGTCGTCGCCTAATGTTAAAACGCAATCACAAAAAAATACTCCAACGTCGTAAACTATTCAATTTATTTAATCTTGATGCGGATAACGTTGAGGCCTAACTACTCTTCCTGAACAGCTTTGTTGGCTTGTTTCAGCGCTTTGATTTGCGCACGACGGCCTTTAAAAAAAGCAGAGATCTTACTCGAGCATTCTTCAGCCTTTACCCCACGTTGCACCTCAACTTGATGATTTAGTTTATCGTGTTGCAAAAGATTTAAAATACTACCAGCACAACCAGTCTTATGATCCGATGCGCCAAATACCGCACGCTTAATTCGGGCATGCACAATAGCACCGGCACACATGGCACATGGCTCCAACGTAACATAGATAGTCGCATCTAATATTCGGTAATTGTCGATATGTTGGGCTGCAGACTGGATAGCCATAATTTCTGCATGACCGCAGGGATCATTATCAATGATAGAGCGATTATAGCCTTCTCCAATAATCTGGTTATCTAATACGATCACCGCTCCGACTGGCACTTCTCCAATACTCTCGGCTTTGTCCGCTAGAGTCAGTGCGTGAATCATCCATAATTCATCTTGCGCTATTAGGCTAAGGTCCGACATTGGTGAGTTTACTCAATTATTAGTAATTTTGACAAAATTTAGTATAGCACATATCGTGGCTACAAAATTAACCACTTGAAAAGGTTATGTTTTATATTTGGCACAGAACTTGTTATCTTGTCTATACTAACTATAAAAAGGAACCATTATGAATATGACTGCTATCGCTATCGTTGCGATTTGTTGCTGGGCATTAGTTGCTATCGTTGAGGCTGCAAAATCTAATAAAAAACACAAAGTGTCTGAAGTTGAACGGGAAGAATTAGAAAAGGAACTACTTAGCTTAAAATCTCGAGTTGAAACGTTAGAACGCATTGTCACTGATGAGAGTTATAGCTTAAATAAAGAATTTAATAACCTCAAATAAATACTCGGCATATTAATGCCCATCCAAAAGATGCCTTTCAGCACGCTCGACTCGCCGAGGTTTACCACTAATAACTAAGATGTCATTATCATGTAACACCTCGGTCAAAGCTGGATTTTGGATTACGTCATTACCCCGTTTTATTTTACGCACATGGACGCCATATTTAACTAAGTCACACGCAGCAATCGTGCGCCCAACCGCCCAAGCAGAACGGTTAAGATTAATCGCATGCATAAATTGTAATTTATCCGCGCTTTCATAATTCAGTTCTGTGGTTTCACCCGGGTAAAAACCATGAAGGTGATCATACTTGCCTTTACGTTCATTGCGGATGCGCTTTAAGATCCGTGCTATTGGCACTCCGCTATAGTGATAGACTTGTGACACTAACATGAGCACTCCTTCTTGCAGCTCTGGAACAACTTGTGTCGCACCACAATTATATAATGCCTCTAACGCATAATCTTTGCGTGTGCGGACAATTATCGGGATTGTAGGATTAAAACTCCGTATACATTGAATACACTGTGTTACTTTTGGAATATGGTCGAACGTGATGATGACGGAAACAGCCGAATCAACATTCACACTTTGTAAAATAGCTTTGTTCGAGACATCACCATAAATCACTGGCTCATTCGCCATTTGTGATTCTTGTACACGAATTGGATCAATGTCTACTGCCACATAGCTAATCTTTTCCATATCTAACATTCGTGCCGTTGACTGCCCTACACGTGCAAAACCTAAAATGATGACATGCCCAGATCGCTCGACGTCTAATACCTGCGCATTGTTAATAATATTCGCAGTGTCATCCGGTGCAAAAAAATGCGCAAAACGTACACTATTGGCGACTAAATACGGGGTTAACGTCATGCTCAGAATACCAATACTGACTAAAATAGAGGCGGTGGTAGGATCTAAAATAGTATGAGTTACAGCGAGTGAAGCAAGAATAAAACTAAACTCTCCCATCTGGCAGACCTTAAATGCCGCAGCCCACGCATCATTCGCATTGGTGTTTACTACCATTGCACAGAAACGCACAATTAAGATTTTTAGCGCTAGCATTGCCATTAATCCAATAATGATAATCCCCGCATATTCGAATACCACTGCAAGTTCTAAGCGCATGCCAACCGTCACAAAAAACAAGCCCATCAAGATATCCTGAAATGGCCGTATATCTGATTCAAGCTGATACTTATACTGACTTTCACCGAGCATCATGCCGGCAATAAATGCCCCTAAAGCCAGCGATAGCCCCATCGCATAAGTGAAGCCCGCAGCCATTAACACGACGGTTAATGTCGTTAATACAAATAATTCATCGGTACGTGTATTGGCAATTTCTCTAAATAATTTAGGTAACACCCATTTGCCGATCAGCATCAACGATGTGATCACCACGACCCCTTTGACACACGCAATAGCAACCAATAGTGCAAAGGAAGTATCGGAAGGGCTATTAGCTAATGGGATTAAAATCAAAAATGGCACGACAGCAATATCTTGAAATAACAAAATCGATACTGCAAGCTGTGAACGAGGCGTATTTAAGGTCCCCATTTCGGTAGTCTGTTTGATCACGATTGCAGTTGAAGACAAACCAATAATGCCACCAATGACCAATGCTGCGGATATTGAAAAACCTAACAAATACCCAATACTCGCCGCCACCAAGGTGGTCAGTAACATTTGCCCCAGACCTAGCCCAAATACCAAATGTCGCATTGCTTTGAGTTTGGGTAGCGAAAATTCTAAGCCTAAGGTAAACAATAAAAACACAATGCCAATATCCGCTAAGACATGCATCTCTTCAATATGGTCAAATAAATTTAATATACTCGGTCCAACGACAATCCCCGCAAATAAATAGGCTAAAATTGGAGGTAAATTAATCCGCTTAAAACACCATGTTGTCATCACAGCAACAACCAATAAGCTTAGAACAGAAATAAATTCAGTTGGCATAAGTTAGTCCTTGCTCAGTATATATTCGACACCATTACACCATAGCATTTCATCATGACTATTGTGTTGCAGTACTAACGTAAATGGACGCAACCACGGCGGTACAGACCAAGCCTGATACCATTGTTTAATGGGTTTATGATGCCGTGCATCGCAAGGTTTAACTTTATAGCTTAGTGGCACAGCTTGATAGGTCATATTCGTGTCCGCTGGATTTTGGCGGTTAACTAACTCGCTGTACATTGCTCTGGCATGATCTAAACTCGTCTGCCAGACACAATACAGATGAGCGTGATAACGGAAAAAATGAACTTTATGACCATGTTGATTGACGAGAGTGAGCTGACCTTGGGCATCTGATTTAGCGCTAAGCACTTGTTCTAAACTACGCAGTTGCCGTTGACTGAGCACGACGTCAGCATACCGCTGAGCGAATAAACGCATTACTTGTGCTTGCCACTGGGTAGAAAGTTGCGCTAATACACTTAATGATAGCTCGTCTCCGCGCAAACAAGTTGCTAATTTTTCATTGGTCGCATCGAGCAGTAACGCTTGTTCTTGCGTTAATACTTGCATACTGCGCACCACGTTATTTATCCAATGTGGCCAGCGTTGACTTAATGCTGGCAAGATTTCATGGCGCAAAAAATTACGATCATACTCAGTGTCTTGATTACTCGGATCTTCAACCCAATCTGTTGCTTGTAAAGCATGTTGCGCATAGCTATCAATCTGCTCTTGTGCGATCCCTAACAGCGGTCTATACATGATCATATCTGGATGAGCACCAAAACGATTAAATTGCGTTTGCCAAACAGCCATGCCTGATAAGCCTTGACTACCCGCCCCTCGTTTAAGGTTTAGGAATAAGGTTTCAACTTGATCATTAGCGTGTTGCCCAAGAAGTAATACTCCATCATCTGACATTTTTGAAAATAACGCTGTATAACGAGCTTCACGTGCATTGGCTTCGACGTTACCGTTTACTGAAACCGCAACGTCCAGAACAACACAAGTGAGTCCATAGCGTTTGCCTAATGCAACACAATGCTCAGCCCAACTTGATGAGTGAACTTGAAGATGATGATTGACGTGTAACAATGTAAGAGGGTGTGCCGCATTTGTCGGCCATTGCTGCATTAACGCATCAAGTAACACGACAGAATCTTTGCCGCCACTGAGCGCTAAATACACTGGACGCTCAGCAATAAACGTCCAGTGAGGAGAGGTTAAATCAAGTAGACGCTTAACAGTAGCCAAACGACATAAGTCTTTCGTAACGTTGGGCTTTAAGCTCATCTAGACTCAGTGCTTTTAATTGCGCTAATTGATGTTTAACTGTTGCTTTAAAATTTGCAGCCATCGCCTGGTGATTGCGATGTGCGCCACCTAATGGCTCTGCAATAATATCGTTAATTAACCCAAGAGACTTAATTTGTGCTGCTCCAACACCCATTGCTTCAGCGGCAAGAGGTGCTTTTTCTGCACTCTTCCACAATATAGAAGCACAGCCTTCCGGAGAAATGACTGAGTAAGTTGAGTATTGCAACATGTTAACCCGATCGCCAACTCCGATGGCTAATGCACCACCTGAACCACCTTCACCAATCACAGTACAAATAACAGGTACATTTAGCTCTGCCATTTCTTTAAGGTTACGTGCTATGGCTTCTGACTGGCCACGCTCTTCAGCGCCAACACCGGGGTACGCTCCAGGCGTGTCAATTAAGGTAATGATTGGAAGATTAAATCGCTCTGCCATTTTCATTAAACGCAGTGCTTTACGATAGCCTTCAGGCTTCGGCATACCAAAGTTACGCTTGATTTTTTCATGAGTATCACGTCCTTTTTGATGACCAATAATCATCACCGGCTCATTGTCTAACATGGCTAATCCACCAACAATCGCTTTATCGTCGGCATAGGCGCGATCACCGGCTAACTCATTAAAATCGCTAAAAGCATAAGCTATGTAATCATGGGTATATGGTCGTAAAGGGTGACGAGCTAGCTGTGATACCTGCCACGCACCAAGATCTTTAAATATCTTTTTCGTTAGATCCTCGCTTTTTTCTTGTAGACGATTAATTTCATCTTCAAGACCCACGTCGAGTTTCCCCGTTTGGTTCACTAATCGAAGTTCTTCTATTTTGGCTTCTAATTCAGCAACCGGTCGCTCAAAATCCAAAAAATGTACGCTCATGTACTATCCTAATAAAGTGCGGTGTATCGGTTAAGAAAACATCAGTTTGACGTTTTGTTCACCCATACATTGTCTTAATTCATGTAATAGTTGATCACTAGGGGTCACATACCATTCGGCATTTGACGTTAGTGCAACTTCTAAATCGTCATGTTGAACATTAAACTCCAACGGGCATGTACCGCCGCGATAATGCTCTAGAATACGGGATGCTTCATCAATTTTACGATTTAATTGTTGGTTGTATTCTATCGAAATTGATAAAGCACGAACAAATTGTTCGCGTGCATCGGTAATATCTAACAATGATCTAACCGTCATTGTATTGCCAGCTGAGAATTCATCAAAGCTGACCTCTCCTTTTACGTACAATATTTTATCTGATTGTAGTAGTGTTTCATAGGTATCATACAGATCTGGGAACAATCTTACATCAGCACGACCAGATTTATCATCTAAGGTCACAATCCCCCAACGACGCCCTTTTTTGTTGGTCATCACGCGCACAGCTAAAACTAAACCGGCGATGGCAACTTGATTGCCCTTCCCAGTAGGCTTGATATCTTTAATTCGACAATCGGTGTAATGGGTTAATTCACTGAGATATTGATTAATCGGATGGCCAGTTAAATATAACCCTAACGTTTCTTTTTCACCATCAAGCCAGACTTTTTCAGACCACATAGGCACATTAGCAAATGCTTGATGAGCATCTTCAGCTTCAGTTAATAAGCCAAACATATCACCTTGCCCAAAACTCTCTGCACGTGCATGTTGAGTTGCCGCGTCTAACGCATCTTGTAATGTCGCCATAATCGCAGCACGATGTGGCCCTAAATTATCCATTGCACCGGCTAGTACTAGTTTTTCTAAGACACGTTTATTGACTTTTTTAATATCGATTTTGGCACAAAAATCAAATAAATCAGAAAAGGCACCTTGCTCAGTACGCGCTTGAATAAACGCTTCAATAGGGCCTTCACCTACCCCTTTAATTGCGCCGATACCGTATATAATTTCTTGTTGAGCATTCACCGTAAATTTATATTTACCGCTATTTAAATCAGGCGGACAAATCGTAATTCCCATGCGTTGACATTCGTCGGCTAAGGTAACGATTTTATCCGTATTATCCATATCAGCAGACATAACAGCAGCCATGAAATACGCGGGATAATGGGTCTTCAACCACAACGTCTGATACGACACCAAGGCATAGGCTGCGGAGTGCGATTTATTAAATCCATACCCAGCAAATTTTTCTACCAAGTCAAAGATTTTCATCGCTAAATCAGGATCGATGTTGTTATTTTTAGAACCCTCAGCAAATACCGAGCGTTGTTTTTGCATTTCTTCTGGTTTTTTCTTACCCATAGCTCGACGTAATAAATCCGCGCCACCGAGTGAATAGCCAGCCATTTCTTGGGCAATCTGCATAACTTGTTCTTGGTACAAAATAATGCCGTACGTTGGCTCTAAGATGACCTGTAGACATTCATGCTGATAGCTTGCGTCAGGGTAAGAAATCGCCTCTCTGCCATGCTTACGGTCAATAAAATTATCAACCATGCCCGATTGCAGTGGCCCAGGTCTAAATAAGGCTACCAATGCGATAATATCTTCAAAGGAATCGGGACGCAGACGCTTAATTAAGTCTTTCATGCCGCGCGATTCTAATTGGAACACGGCTGTAGATTCAGCGCGTTGCAGTAGTTTGAAACTGTCTGGATCTTCTAATGGAATTTGCGTAATGTCAATCAATTCACCGGTCGATTCTTGGATCATATCGATGGCCCACTGAATAATCGTCAATGTCCTTAAACCAAGGAAATCGAATTTGACTAAACCGGCAGTTTCTACATCGTTTTTATCAAATTGAGTAACGGGATTATTCCCTGCATCATCACAATACAAAGGTGAAAAATCCGTAATCTGCGTCGGTGCTATTACCACACCACCGGCGTGCTTACCTGCGTTGCGAGTGACGCCTTCCAAGATCCGCGCCATGCTCAGTAGATCTTTAACATCATCATCCATCGCTTCTAACTCACCGAGACGAGGTTCAACATCAAAGGCTTTTGCTAATGTCATACCAGGATCAGATGGGATTAATTTACTGATACGATCAACAAACCCATATGGGTGGCCCAATACTCTGCCCACATCTCTTACTACCGCTTTGGCTGCCATAGTACCAAACGTAATAATTTGCGATACCGCTTCTCGACCATACATCTGAGCAACGTGATCGATTACTTCATCACGTCTATCCATACAAAAATCGATATCAAAATCGGGCATTGAAACTCGTTCAGGATTCAAGAATCGTTCAAAGAGTAGGTCAAATTCAAGCGGATCAAGATCGGTAATATCCAAAGCATAAGCAACCAATGATCCCGCACCCGAACCACGACCGGGCCCGACAGGGATCCCATTGTCTTTGGACCATTGAATAAACTCCATCACGATCAAGAAATAACCAGGAAAGCCCATTTGGTTAATCACAACCAATTCGATTTCTAAGCGTTCATCATATTCTTTACGTTTTTCTTTGCGGTCATTCTCGTCCGGAAAAAGACTTAACAATCTGCGCTCAAGCCCCTCTTGCGATACCTTGACTAAGAAGTCTTCGGTGGATAAATCGCCTGTTGGAAAATTAGGTAAAAAATACGTTCCTAACTGAACCGTGACATTACAGCGTTTTGCTATCTCTACGGTATTGGTGATGGCTTCAGGGATATCATCAAATAACTCAACCATCTCAGCACTAGAACGCATGTATTGCTGCGGTGAGTAGTGTTTGGGTCGGCGCGAGTCTTCTAGCGTATAGCCATCATGAATACTGACTCGGATTTCGTGTGCAGCAAAGTTATCCTGACTGATAAAACATACTTCATTGGTCGCGACTACGGGTAAATCATGCTCTTGTGCAAAATTAACGGCAGCTTTAATGTAAGCGTTTTCGTTACTTCGGCCTGTTCGAATTAGCTCTAAGTAATATCTGTCGGGAAAATGAGTTTGGTAAAACGCAGCCATTTGCTGCGCACCTTTAAGGTTATTCTTGACCAGCGCTTGCCCGACGTCACCACGCGTTGCACCAGATAAAATAAGTACACCCGCTTGATGTTCAATTAACCAATCCTTGTCAATAACGGGTAGATGATTAACATGGCCGCGTTGATAGGCTTTAGAAATCAGCACGGTGATATTTTTATAGCCGTCGTTATTAGTTGCCAATAAGGTTAAACGGAAAATATCGTCAGACTGCGATAAGTCTTGAACCCAAACATCAGTCCCAATAATAGGTTTAATACCACGATTATGTGCTTCTGAGTAAAACTTCACTAAGCCACACATGTTCATTTGATCCGTCAACGCGATCGCAGGCATTTCCTGCTTTACGCACTCGTCTAACAATGGTTTGACTTTATTTAGGCCATCCATCATAGAAAAATCACTATGGACACGTAAGTGGATAAATTCTGAAGACATTTAAGCGAGCAATCCTAATCTAAAATGAGTATTAATATTGGGATAGTGTATCAAAAAACAGACTTGAACAACGACTAAAACAAATCCAAATGCGATTTATTTTTATTTTGCTTGAAGTAGCTTAGCAACGGGCTTAAATGAACGGCGGTAGTTCGGCAATATCGGTAAGTTAGCTAAGCATTCAAGGTGTGCTTTGGTGGGATAGCCTTTGTGCTTAGCAAAACCATATTCTGGGTATATTTTATCCAATGCAAGCATTTCTCTATCTCGAACTACTTTGGCAATAATAGAGGCTGCACTAATACAGGCAACACTACCATCCCCTTTGACAATGGCTTCTGCCGCATAGGACCAAGCTGGTAAGCGATTACCATCGACTTGAACAAAATCAGGCTGAATTGCCAATCCTTGTACAGCCCGAGTCATCGCTAATAGCGTGGCCTGTAAAATATTAATATCATCAATTTCCGCAGGTGTAGCACGGCCAACCGACCATGCCAGCGCACGCTCTTGAATGATTGGGAATAGCGCTTCGCGTTTTTTCTCACTGAGCTTTTTAGAATCATTGAGCTCTAAGATGGGACGCGCAGGATCGAGGATCACCGCTGCCGTAACCACATCACCCACTAAAGGGCCGCGCCCTACTTCATCGACACCGGCTATAATCATTTTAGTAAATACCTCGTCACGACATCAGCTGATTGCTCATCCGCATTTTGTTGTAAGGTGATATGCAACTGGGTAAAACGCTGCATAATATACGCTAGGCGGTCTTGATCAATTGCAAACAAACACGAACCTTTACTCAGTACTGGTAGGCGTGTAATTGTGCTATCAGGTATCGTGGTTGAGTGTGTTTTGCTAACAACGCCAGCAACCTGAGTTATTGATAGATCCAGCGCTATTAAATCATTCATGTACGCACTTATTGCCTCAGGCGTCACATCGTCTTGTAATAATTCAGGTACCAATGCTTCATTCGCTAAAATATTGGGTAATGAAAAATAATCCGGTTTGTACAAATGTTGCATCATTTTATACGTCAAACCAGACATCTTATACACAGATAACATTGGACGTTTGCATAACATAGCTTCTAACGTCGCCGTTCCAGAAGACAGTAATACTGCATCACTGGCTATCATGACTTCTCGTGCTGGAATACGCGTGATGATTAGCGCAGATTGAAGTGAGACAGGATATGATGCTAAAAGTTGATTAATTTGAGATTCACGCGCTGCATTGACAGCAGGTACAACCCCAACAAGTTCAGGATGACGAGCTTGCATTAACGCAAAGCTGGCTAAAAATATCGGCAATAAATGTTGTACTTCACTACTTCTAGAGCCTGGTAAAATTGCCACCACAGTCGTGTCAGCATGCAACTTTAATGTTGTCCTAGCTTTTTCTTGATCTGGCTTAAGTGCAATCGCATCGGCCATAGGGTGGCCGACAAATTGATACGGCACATGGTATTTAGCAAATACAGGTGCTTCAAACGGAAACAGCCCCATCACGCAATCGACCGCACGTTTAATTTTATGCACACGTGATTCGCGCCATGCCCAAATAGTCGGGCTAACATAATGCACGGTCTTGATATGGTGTTTTTTTAAAAATGTTTCAATCGGAAGATTAAAATCTGGCGCATCAACACCAATATATATATCAGGTTTGAAGGCAAGTAACTGAGCTTTAAGTTGTTTGCGGATAGACAGTAAACGGGGTAAATGCTTGAGTACTTCAACTAATCCCATTACAGATAGTTCATTCATATCAAACCATGACTCTAAGCCATTAGCTTGAGTTAAATCTCCACCGATACCTTTAATTTGTGCATTAGGGAAACGCTGTAAGAGAGTATTAACAAGACCACTGGCCAGCATATCCCCCGAGGGTTCCGCGCAGACCAGAGCGATCTTATAAGGCTTATCTGACACCACAGCGGTGTTCATTTTAACGAATGATACCGCGATTTGGCTGACTTAAAAAATCAACCATAATATCCAACTCAGGACAGTCTTGGGCCAACAATTTGATTACTACCAATGCTTCGGCTATCGTATTATTTTGACGATATAAGGCTTTGTAGGCACGTTTGATATTCATAATCGCTGCAGCACTAAAACCACGACGTTTAAGACCTTCAGAGTTAATCGTTTGTGGAATATGTTTAAGGCCATTCACCATAACAAACGGAGGGACGTCACGCAATATTACTGACCCGCCACCGGTAAAGCTATGCGATCCTAAATGACAGAATTGATGCACCGCTGTCATCCCACCCAAAATAACGAAATCACCAATATGCACGTGTCCAGCGACGGTCGCATTATTGGCAAAGATATTGTTATCACCGACCATGCAGTCATGAGCAAGGTGGGTGTTAACCATTAATAAGTTATTTGAGCCGATTTTAGTGATGCGTTGATCTTGAGTAGTACCACGATGGATTGAGCAAGATTCACGAAATACATTGTTATCACCAATGGTGAGGGTGGTTTTTTCGCCCGCATATTTCTTGTCTTGGCAATCTTCACCAATCGAACAGAACTGATAAAAATGATTGCCTTTACCTATCGTGGTATCGCGCTTAACTACAATATGTGATTCGAAAATACAGTCATCACCGATAACAACATTTTCACCAATATAACAAAAAGGACCAATGGTGACGTTTTTGCCAATGCTTGCACTAGCATCAATTATTGCAGTTGAATGGATCAAGGTTACATATCTCTCATTGCACACATAAAGTCCGAGCTACACACTTCTGCGCCATCAACGCGTGCAACACCCTTGAATTTCCATATACCACGACGCTCCTTGACTATCTCGACTTCCATCTCTAGCTTATCACCAGGGACAACAGGCTTTTTAAAACGAGCATTATCGACACCTGCAAACAAATACAACTTATCGGTTTTTTCCATGCTCTTAAATCCCAAGACCCCAGCTACTTGTGCGAGCGCTTCAAGAATTAATACACCAGGGAAAATAGGTTGATCCGGAAAATGCCCCGTAAAACATGGTTCATTAAACGTAATGTTTTTGTAGGCACAAATTGATTGGCCAAGCTCATAATGAGTGACTCTGTCAACTAATAAGAAAGGGTAACGATGCGGAAGTAATTCCATAATTTCACGAATTTCTATCGTGTTTAATTCATTTGACAAGGTCAAAAACTCCAAATATTGATATTGCGCGCAACAATAACCGTAAAAGCCGTAAAAACAAATCAGACCAACGCAATACTAAGAAAGTATTTTGTCGGCCTGCTTAGATTGGTGATGCTAAATTAGTTAGATTGGCTAACTTTTGCTAATACTTTTTCAGAAATATCAAACTCTGGCTTAGCGAATGTTGCTGCGCCTGCATTTAATACTACGTCATAATTTTCTGCCTTCGCCACTGCATCAATCGCTTGCTTAACTAAACCCAATAATTTAGTTTGCTCTTCGTTTTGACGACGTTGTACTTCTTGTTGTAACGGTGTTGCTTTTTCTTGAAGCTCAGCACGGATTGCCATGATTTTTTCTTGTGACGCTTTCTTTTGAGCTTCAGACATAGTCGCACCATCACGTTGCAGCTTTTCTACTTCAAACTCACCGTCTTTTTGCAATTTTTGCACTTCAGCAAATTGCGCTTTGAATTCGTTATTAATACCCTGCACGATTTGTGCAGTTTGTGGTAATGCTTGAATCACACCTTGCACATCAATGATGGCAATTTTTTGTGCAGCCATTGCTGCTGTGCTCAATAACGTGGTTGCTAGTAATACGGTCGTTGCAATTGTCTTAGTGAATGTTTTCAAAGTTTACTCCTGAATATGTATCTAATTGATACAGATTAATAATTAAAATGTTTGGCCAATATTAAAGGTGAAAAATTTAGCATCGTCGCCAGGACGTTGTTTAAGCGCCTTAGAAAAACTAAATACCATTGGACCCATTGGTGAAATCCATTGTACTGATAAACCCGTGGAACTTCTAAAGTTCTTCCAGTCACCATAATCTAACAATGGATCACTGCCAGAAGCTAATTGTAAGTCTTTATAGGCATCATAATCAAATTCTGTGTCCCATACATTACCTACGTCAAAGAAAAGGCTAGTACGGACTGATTTATCAAACTCAGTTTCAACAAACGGAGTGGGAACAATTAACTCTAATCCCGCTATTGCCATGGCATTACCACCTAGGCTACGTTGTGATGTAAATAAACTATCGTTTGCAGGTAATCCTGGGAATACACTGCCATCAGGCGAGGTGATAGAACCTTGTGAATAACGTTGGATACCACGAGGACCGACGGTGTTATTTTCAAAACCACGTAAGGTATCAGAACCACCCGCGGTAAAGTTTTCCGTGAATGGTAGGATTTGTTCTACTCCATCGACATCACCATACCCATTACCGTAGCCTAGACGGGCTCGAGCTAATACAGTCCAGCGTTGGTTGCGTGACAACGGGAAGTAAAACTTAGTATCGATTGTAGATTTAAAGAACTGTACATCAGAATTAGGTGTGGTAATACTCACTGAGGCGCGTTGTGACGAACCTGCAGAAGGAAACATACCGCGGTTCAATGTATTTCTGAACCAACCAACCGATGCTTGTAAGCTATCATACTTAACTGCACCATCTGGGTTATTTGCATCTAAAAACTGACTATAAAAACGGTCTGTTTGTTCGTATGAAGAACGATTATACAACTCTACATTACTATAGGTTAGACCAAAATTAATTCGGTTTACAGCATTAATTGGGTAGCCTAGGTTAGCTCCAACCGCAAATTGCTTAGAGTTATAACTTACAACGTTAAAATCACTACCGTCAAATTCGCTATAGCTCATCGTGCCGCCCAAACTAATACCATCAATGGTAAAGAAAGGGTCAGTATAGCTAAGAGAGATTGATTGCTGATAAGATACCGTGTTTAAACTCACACCAATACGTTTGCCTGTCCCTAAGAAGTTATCCTGTTGGATACCTGCTTGGAGGCTTAATTTAGTTCGGTCACCATAACCAATACCAGCATTAAATGACCCGGCAGGCTGCTCTTTAACTGAAAAATTAACGTCGACTTGATCATCTTGACCAGGAAGTCGAATAGTATCGAATTCAACTTCTTCCATATAGGTTAAGCGTGACAGTTGTATTTTAGACGTTTCGAGGGATTGATTGGATAACCATGCCCCTTCCATTTGTGTTACATTTTGACGCAACACCTCATCAGCGGTAACGCTGTTGCCGGCAAAATTAATACGGCGAACATATATACGTTTACCTGGATCGACCGACAAGGTTAATTTAACCGTGTTATCTTCGTCATTAATCTCGGGGATAGTGGTGACATTCGGATATGCATAACCAAAGCGTCCCAGGTACTTACTGATAAATTCTTCTGCATAAGTAACTTGCGCTTGGTTGTATAAGGTTTTAGCTCTTAATGGAACTAGTTGTTTAATCAGTTCATCTTGCCCAATTAAGTCACCAACGACTTCAATTTCAGAAACGTTGTATTTTTCACCTTCAGACACATTCATTGTAATGTAGATTGCATCTTTTTCAGGTGTCATTGAGACTTGGGTCGAGTCAATGGCAAAGCGCAAATAACCGCGATCCATATAATAACTACTTAACGTTTCCATATCGCCAGATAGGGTTTGTTGTTGATAGCGCGACTCAGACATGAAATCCCACCAAGGTTTATCAAATTTAAGCTCCATTAGCTCAAATAATTCTTGGTCAGAAAATAATTCATTGCCGACAATATTGATCTGTTTAATTTCAGCAGCATCGCCTTCTTCAAACAAGACTTTCAAATCAACTCGGTTACGTGGCAATGGCGTCACTATCGTAGTAACATCCGCGGTGTATTTACCAATTGAGTAATAGAAATCTTTAAGTCCATTTTCGATTGAGTTGAGGACGGTTTTGTCTAATGGTTCACCGACAATAATATTCGAGCCATTCAAACTATCTTGCAATTGCTCATCTTTAATATCATCGTTACCTTCAAAAATAATATTGGAAATGGTCGGACGCTCCGTCACATTGATGACCAACGTATTGCCATCACGGGCAACACTGATACTTTCAAAGTGGGTAGAAGAATACAATGAACGGATCACTTGTTTGACACGAAAATCGCTCAGCGAATCGCCAACCTGAACGGGCACATATGTCAATGCAGCACCGAGTGCAACACGTTGCAAACCTTGAATACGAATATCTTCAATGACAAAGTCACTGTTTGCTTGGGATGCGAAAGCACATAACGTCAGTACGCTAGCGCAAAAAAACTGTCTTAACTTCATTAACTGTTATTCTTCCTAGACTAATTATCATTATTGTAAGGAATTGCACGACATTGAGCAAAATTAAGTGATGCGCATGATGTCATTAAAAATCGCAATGCTCATTAAACTAAATAAAATCACGGCCCCAATTCGAAAGCCAATCTCTTGCACTTCCTCTGAAACCGGCTTTCCTGTGACCCACTCGATTAAATAATACATTAAATGACCACCGTCGAGCATCGGTAATGGAAATAAATTAATAATCCCAAGATTCACACTAATCAAGGCTAAAAAGCTTAAAAAGTAAACAAGACCGAAGCTTGCGCTCATTCCAGCTCCTTGCGCGATAGATACCGGACCACTTAAACTTTTCACCGACACATCGCCGGTAAAGAGTTTACCAATCATATCTACACTTAAGGTCATCAGACGCCAAGTTTTATCAATCCCAAGCCCTACAGCGCTGAAAAGATTGTGTTGTTGTTCAAATACTAACCCGCTTGGCCATTGCTCGAAAACAGGGCTCACACCCAATATACCTATTCGCCCGGTATCGGTCTCTTGGACACCTAACGTAGCAAATATGCGTTGAATTTGACCATCACGACCAATTGTCAATTCAATATCTTCACTTGGTCGCGCTTTTATATAAGCAACTGTTTGTCCCCAATTTGGCAAAAGAGTTCCATCAATTTGTAAAATTTTATCGCCTTTGAGTAATCCAGCCTGAGATGCAGCACTTTCAGGTGAGACATACGCTATGTCCATCGTCGGTTGTGGGCGGAAAGTAGAGAACCCTAAGCTATCCATCGCACTTTGTTTATCTGGTGCAAATTCCCAATCATTTAGTACTAAAGTAATCTTACTGGGACTCGGTGATAATTCAGGTGTCGCAGGGTCATAAAAGCGTGGTGTAGAGTACGAGCCCACAAAGGTAGGTGTCGTTTGCAGCCCAGTATCGACGACTTGAATTGTCACTTGTGATTGCCCTATGGCGGATACTAGCTCAAGATTGACCGCCTCCCAATCACTTACAGAACGCCCTCCAACATGTGTTATCTGCATCCCATATGTCAGTCCTGCACGCTGTGCAATGGAGTTTTCGACAACATCACCCACAACAGGTTTTAATGTTGTCACACCAATCATATACATGACTGCTAAAACAATAATTGCAAATAAAAAGTTTACAATCGGACCGGCAGCGACAATCGCAAAACGTTGTTTGACGCTTTTACGGTTAAAGCTTTGTTCTTGTAATTCGCTTCGCACGTCTTCAACGCGCTCGTCGAGCATCTTAACGTAACCACCCAACGGTATGGCTGCAATGGCAAATTCAGTGCCATGCTTATCGGTTCTGCGCCATAACACTTTACCAAAGCCAATTGAAAAGCGCAGTACTTTGACGCCACAACGACGGGCAACATAAAAATGTCCCCATTCATGCACTGCAACTAAAATCCCTAAGGCAACAATAAAAGATAATATATTCCACAACACTGCTAACATAAAAATTCCTGTAAATACTGACGTGCTAATTGTCTGGCAAGTTCATCACATGCCAGAACCGCTGGAATACTCGGTAATAGTATATCTATATGTTTGGATAATATCTGTGAATTGAGCTGTGCAATTTGAGTGAAACCAATTTGCCCAGCTAAAAATGCTGCTACCGCGATTTCATTACATGCATTGAGTGTAGTACAAGCAGACTGACCACGTTTGGCTGCAGCTAATGCAAGATATAAATTTGGATAACGCTCAGGACACGGAGTAGAAAACGTAAAATCACGTAATTGACTAAAATCTAATGGTGCAACGCCACTACTAATACGTTGAGGGAATGCTAAGGCATGAGCAATCGGTGTGCGCATGTCAGGTTCGCCCATTTGTGCGATGACTGAACCATCAACATACTGGACCATTGAATGGATAGTAGATTGTGGATGTAACACAATCTCGATGTCCTTATTGTCCAAACCAAATAACCAGCGAGCTTCAATAAATTCCAGCCCCTTGTTCATCATAGTGGCTGAATCAACAGATATTTTTTGCCCCATATCCCAGTTAGGATGAGCACAAGCTTGAGCTGGCGTAATATCAGCAAAAGTAGTGATATCATACTCCAAAAATGGTCCACCAGAGCCCGTTAACAATACTTTACTAATGCCGCTATCGGCGAGCTCACCATACGTAAAATCATGGGGTAAACATTGAAAAATAGCATTATGTTCGCTGTCGATGGGTAAAATGGTCGCATTATTACGATTGGCGCTTTCAATGAAGAGCTGTCCGGACATCACTAGCACTTCTTTATTGGCCAGTAACACCCGCTTACCAGCTTCAACCGCTGCAAGTGTAGGTAACAACCCTGCTGCACCGACAATCGCAGCCATTACGGTGTTGACCTCATCAGCTTGGACCACAGTTTCTAATGCGGTTACCCCAAAATGCAGTTGCGCTGTGCAGCCAATCGTTACGGCATAATCACGTGCATCAGCCATAACCGAATCATCACTTAAAACGACGTGTGAAGCATTAACTGCTTGGGCTTGGTTTAATAATTTTTGATAGTCCCGATGAGCCGTCAACGCATAGACTTGGTATTGTTCAGGATGACGAGCTATGACATCAATAGTACTCGTTCCGATAGAGCCGGTTGAGCCTAATATGCTTATGGTTTGCATTACGCCATCCAAACCACATAACAAAATGTGAATACAGGAAAGGCTGCGGTCAAACTGTCAATACGATCGAGGATGCCGCCATGGCCAGGTAAAATTCGACCACTATCTTTGATACCCGCACAGCGTTTAAACATGCTTTCGTTGAGATCACCCAAAGCAGATACCGCTACGGTAACAACGCCAATGGCAATATGTAAGGTGATTGCTTTCGCCTCGACTTGATAATGTAATGCAGCAAACGCGATTATCGCTAATGATGCAGCTACACCACCTGCAAAACCCTCATACGTTTTACCTGGAGAAACATTGGGTCTTAATTTGGTACGGCCAAATTTTACGCCAACAAAAAACGCACCAACGTCCGCAGCCCAG
>Ga0257120_1000266_pt1 | contig 40852 bp, 40 predicted proteins | sample SI106_10metaG_FD_190153 | JGI IMG/M metagenome (GOLD analysis project Ga0257120, IMG submission 190153) | Marine microbial communities from Saanich Inlet, British Columbia, Canada - SI106_10 | ecosystem: Environmental > Aquatic > Marine > Inlet | place: Canada: British Columbia | collected...
GAGCAATCAAACTCGTTAATGAAGAAGTACGAAGAACAACAACAAAAAGTTCGCAACAATAGAGAGTTTGATTCTTTGGCAAAAGAAATTGAGTACCAAGATTTGGAAATTCAATTGGCTGAAAAAAGAATTAATGAGTACAAAGCGAAGATTGCGCAAAAAGATGAAGTCATTGCAGCGACTAAAGAGAAATTAGCAAAGCAAGAACAACACTTAGGGCATAAAAAAGCGGAATTGGATGCTATCTTAAAAGAAACTGAAAAAGAAGAAAAATTATTAGCAGAGAAGTCTGAAGAGTACGCAAAATCTTTAGATCCGCATTTATTTACTGCTTACAATAGAATTAGAACCAAAGTAAAAAATGGTTTGGCAGTGGTAGCGATCGAAAGAGGAGCTTCTGGAGGATCTTATTTTACGATACCACCACAAGTTCAGTTGGAAATTGCGAACAGAAAAAGAATTACGATAGACGAGCACAGTGGGCGTATCTTAGTTGATGCTGCTTTGGCAGAAGAAGAAAAACAAAAAATAGATAAAATATTTTCTTAGGAAATTGGACTTTTCTATATCTCAAACTCGAAGCCTTGCTTCGAGTTTTTTTTGCAGTAAATTTGTAAAATAAATTACCTCAATATCTCACAATGAAAAATGCTACTTTAGTTTTAGGCGCTTCTTTAAAAGAAGATCGCTATTCCAATATTTTCATTCACAGGCTAAAAGAAAAAAATCAGAAAGTACATGCTTATGGTTTTCGTGAAGGGTTCATTGCCGGGATTCCTGTGGATGTTCAGCAGAAAGAATATACAGATATAGATACGGTTACCCTTTATTTAAATCCGTTAAGGCAAGAAGTATTTTACAACTACGTTATTGGTTTGCAGCCTCGAAGAGTAATTTTTAATCCAGGGACAGAAAACAAGGTCTTTGCAAAATTATTACAGCAAAATGGGATAGAAAGCGAGGTTGCCTGTACCTTAGTTTTGTTAGCAACTCAGCAATATTAATGTACAGAAAAAACCTTTCCTGCTTCTGCAACATCTGTATTTTCAAACACTTCTTTAGCCTCTGTTTGAAAGATAGAAATATCTTTATAACGACCAGAGTAATGCCCTAAAACCAGGTGTTTTGCTTGGGAGTCTTTGGCTATTTGCGCGGCTTGTTTTGCGGTTGAATGCTTTGTTTTATAGGCGAGATCTTCTCTGTCTGAAAGAAAAGTTGCTTCGTGGTACAACAAATCTACATTTTTAATAATAGGAATAATGTCTGGCTTGTAAGTAGTGTCACTACAAAAAGCATAGCTTAGTGGTGAGACGGGGGGGAGTGTGAGTTCTGAATTGGGAATTATTTCTCCTGATTCTAAAAAAACATCTTTCCCAGCTTTGATATTTAGGTAGTCTGCCCTGTCTATTTCTTTATAGTTGGCGATGTTCTCTAAGTGTAATTTTAAGGGTTTTTCTTTTTCTGTAAACAAATACCCGTTTGTGTATACTCGGTGATTTAAAGGTATGGTTCTTACAGAAACTTTTTCATCTTCAAAAATAAGTTCGCTTTCTTTGGAAGAGAGCTCATGAAAAATCAACGTGTATTTTGCATGAGATTGAGAAGTTCGTAACATTAATAAGGTTACCTCTTTGATTCCCTTAGGTCCAAAAATATGCAATTCTTTTTCGCGATTTAAAATTCCGAAAGTTGATAATAGCCCTACCAATCCATAGAAATGATCGCCATGCAAATGAGAAATAAAAATATGATTAATTTTTGTAAAACCCACTTTGTGTTGTCTCATTTGACGCTGGGTGCCTTCGCCACAATCGATTAAAAAATGGCGATTGTTGATTTCTAAATATTGTGATGTTGGATGTGCGTTTGCACGTGGAGTTGCAGAATGGCAACCCAGAATAGTAAGTTTTAAACTCATTGAATAACCAAACGTTTGGAAACGATATTTTTTTTGTTTTGAATGGAGTAAATATACATTCCAGCGGATAGATCTCCTTTAAAGAAAAAAAAGGTATTTTCTCCTTTTAAAATTTGTAATTCTTTGAAGTGTACTGTTTTTCCTAGTACATTTTTAACCTTAAAAAGAACGATACCACTTTCTGTAGCAGTAAAATGAATCTTTGTAGAGACCTCAAAAGGATTGGGTGATGCAGAGAATTGTGAAATCAATTTCTCTTGTGAAAAACCCAAAGAGCTCACACTTAAAAATAAAATAAAAAGGATTCTTTTGATCATTTAATATCCCATTATTAAAAACCTAATTCTCTTTCAATATTTTCCATTTCAAGAATGTCTTCTGCTTCTTGTAGGGTTGGTACTATGTTTATTTCTTCAGGGAGATCATCAATATTTAATGATTTGATGATCAACACAAAAGAAGTTTTATTTGCTTTCTTTTCAGATGCGATGTTCAAAAATACAGAAAAATTATTTACCGTTATGTTAAGATTGTCAGAAATTTGAAGAACGATATTTTCTCTAGTGTGTTTTTGGAGGGCTTCAGAAAGAGTGTTCAATACTTCAGATAGAACTGATGATTGTGAGGTGAATAGGGTGTAATTTTCTTTTTGTTGAATGTTCATGAGGCATTATTTTGATGACAGAATTCTTACAAAAACTATCTTTTAATTTGCTGTGCCAATAAGTAAATAGCCGCCATTCTCACTGCAACTCCATTTTCAACTTGATTTAAAATGATTGACTCATTAGAATCTGCAACATCACTTGTGATTTCAACTCCTCTATTGATGGGGCCTGGGTGCATGATTACAATTTTCTTCCCGAGATTGTCTAGAATCTCTTGATTGATGCCAAAAAGTTGAGTATACTCTCTGGTTGATGGAAAGTACTTAATGTCCATTCGTTCGTGTTGAACTCGTAAAACATTGGCAACATCACACCACTCTAAGGCTTTTTTAAGGTTGGTTTCTACAGTAACTCCTAAACTGCTTATGTATTTTGGGATTAAGGTTGTAGGACCACATACTCTTACCTCAGCACCTTGTAGCTGAAGTGCAAAAATATTAGACAATGCAACTCTAGAATGTAGGATGTCTCCTACAATCAGTATCTTTTTTCCTTTAACACTCCCTAATTTTTCTCTGATTGAATAAGAATCTAATAAAGCTTGTGTTGGATGTTCGTGTGTACCATCGCCCGCATTGATGATTTTTGCATTGACATGTTTGGACAAGAAAACACCTGCACCAACATTTCCATGTCGCATAACCACAATATCGACCTTCATCGCTAAAATATTATTGACAGTATCAATTAAGGTTTCTCCTTTTTTTACGGAAGATTGGCTTGCAGAAAAATTGATTACATCTGCAGAAAGTCTTTTTTCTGCCAATTCAAAGCTTAGCTTTGTTCGCGTACTGTTTTCAAAAAATAAATTGGCAATGGTAATATCTCTTAAAGAAGGTACTTTTTTAATCGGTCTATTGATGACTTCTTTAAATTGATCTGCAGTTTCAAAAATAAGATCAATATCTGTGTTCTTTAGATATTTTATCCCCAATAAATGTTCTACACTAAGTTGTTTCATAATTAGGTTAGTTCTATATAAACTGCGTCTTTGTTATGTGTTTCTTTCCAAGTAACTAGTACTTTTTCTTCATTGATTGCATCGACCTGTCTCCCCCTGTAATCGGGCTGAATCGGTAAATGGCGACTAAATCTTCTGTCTATTAAGACCAATAATTCAACACTTTCGGGTCTCCCAAAAGATTGAATTGCAGTTAGTGCAGCTCTTACGCTTCGGCCAGAAAAAAGAACGTCGTCTATAAAAACCACTTTTTTCCCTTCTACTAAAAAATCGATTTTGGTGGCGGTAGCTTCTAACGGAAGGTCTCTTCGTCTAAAGTCATCTCTATAAAAAGTAATGTCTAAAGAGCCCAATTGGACACCTTCAATTTGATACTCCTTTTGCAATAAACTCAAAAGTCTGTTTGCCAAAAAAGAACCTCTTGGTTGCAACCCAATTAAGACTGTATTCGAAAAGTCGTTATGATTTTCAATTAACTGGCAAGCCAATCGATGCAAGATAATTTCAATGTCCTTAGAGTTTAGTAAGGTTTTTTTGCTCATAAGAAGCCTGTTTAGTTAGCGAAACAGTTATCAAAAACAAAATTAACGTAAAAATGTGTACAAGCAAAATATATCCTCCACAAAACGAATCTCTTTTGTTAATTAAATTGTTGAAAACAAAACTGAAGAAATTAAGGGAATATATAGACTTGTAGTACATTTAAACTAATAATTCAAACACACAGCTTATGTCTTTAGTGAAATTTGAATCGATGCTGAAAACAAATAGTGTTTATTTCTTTGATTTAACTGAATTTGAAGAGATTATCATTCATTATATTGATATCGGAAAGCACTCCTTGGCAAAAAAAGCCCTGAAATTGGGGTTAGAACAGCACCCTGGTTCTATCAATTTAAAGCTTTTGAAGGTAGAGATTTGTGTTTTTGAAGATCAATTAGAACAAGCCCAAAATCTTTTACAGCAAATTGAAATTTTAGAGCCCAATAATGACGAGGTTTTTATTCAAAAAGCAGCCATTATTTCGAAAGAAGGAAACCATCAAGAAGCCATAAAAAATTTAAACAAAGCACTGGCAATTACCGACGATAAAGAAGATGTTTGGTCTTTGTTAGGAATGGAGTATTTGTATATTGATGATTTTGAAAATGCACGTTTAAGTTTTATCAACTGTCTTCATGCAGATGTTGAAGATTATTCGTCATTATACAATGTGTTGTACTGTTTTGATATGGAAGATAAGCACTTTGAAGCCATCAGTTTTTTAAAGGAATACATTGATCAAAACCCCTATTGTGAAGTTGCTTGGCATCAAATAGGACGACAATATGCTGTCTTAAAAATGTATGATAAAGCTCTTAAAGCATATGATTATGCTGTGCTTATTGATGAGTTTTTTGTGGGAGGATATTTAGAGAAAGCAAAAACCTTAGAAGCTCTTGGAGAATACCAAGAAGCGATTGATAATTACAAAATTACTCTAGAGCTAGATGATGCAACTGCATTTGCCTTTGTAAGAATTGGAGAATGTTATCAAAGGATAGGGAATGATGTTGCTGCTGTTTCATACTACAAAAAAGCGGTTCATGAAGATCCTTTGTTGGCCAAAGGATGGATGTATTTGACCAATCTCTATTTCGATCAAAAGGACTATGAAAAGGCTGGATATTATGTTGCAAAAGCCTTAAAGATTGAAGAAACGAATGCTCTTTATTGGAGACGTTATTCTGAAATTAAATTAAAACTTAGTTTTTTTGAAGAAGCGATCGAAGGCTTTCAAATGTGTATCTCTTTGGGAGATGAAGATATTCAAATGTATATTGCTTTAGTAGATGTTTTAACCTTTGTTGGAGAATTTAGTGAAGCCCTAAATGTGTTATTCAAAGCACAAAAAACATACAAGGACTTTGCAGAGATCGAATACCGTTTTGCAGGTTTGTTCTTGATTTTGAACAAACAAAATTATGGAATTACACATCTTATAAACGGATTGAATATCGATTATGAATACCACATTGTGCTAAAAGAATTGCATCCAACAGTGTATTTTAACGAAAAAATTCAAAAGATACTGTCCGATTTTGGAAAGGCAACAGAGTAAGTAGCGAGTACGGGTATTGGTGTGCAATGCTTCTGTCTTAAAAACCGATGTTCTTCAAAATTATTTTATCTTCGTCTTCTCTTATAAAAAGAAGCATTCAAATGGATAGAAAACGAATAGATTACTTCATCATTGGTTTAAAAGGGATGGCAATGGGTGCAGCAGATGTTGTGCCAGGAGTTTCTGGAGGAACCATTGCATTTATTTCTGGCATCTATGAAGAGTTGTTGGCATCTATTAGCAATGTGAATTTAAACTTGATAAAAACCCTGAAATCTGAAGGAATAAAAGCCGCTTGGAACCAATTCAATGGTTCTTTTTTAACGGCTCTTTTTGTAGGGATCATCATCAGTATTCTATCCTTAGCAAAAATCATTAAGCATTTATTAGAAAATGAACCTATTTTGTTGTGGTCTTTCTTCTTTGGATTGGTTTTAGCAAGTGTTATTTATATTGCAAAGCAGATTACGAAATGGAATTTGATGGCTTTTATCGTCTTAGTCTTAGGAGCTGTTTTAGCATATTACATTACTACTTTAAATCCTTTAATTTCAGAAAACTCTTCTCCATCGTTTATTTTTTTAGCGGGAGCTATTGCCATTTGTGCCATGATATTGCCTGGAATTTCCGGGTCATTTATTCTGGTACTACTAGGCGCTTATAAGCCAGTTTTAGATGCATTGAATACTAGAGATTTAGTAACGATCTCTGTATTTTTAGCAGGTACAGTTGTTGGTTTGCTTAGTTTTTCAAGAATGCTGAAATGGTTGTTTAAACATTATAAAAACCAAACTTTAGCTGTTTTAACGGGTTTTATTATAGGTTCTTTAAATAAAATTTGGCCTTGGAAAGAAACTCTTACATGGCGACTCAATTCTCATGGACTTCGGGTTCCTTTCAATCAACAAAGTGTTTCTCCATTCTCGTTTGGTGAAGACAATCAGTTAACTGTGGCAATCATATTGGCTTTGGTAGGGTTTGGACTTATTTTAGGACTGGAAAAATTGGCTGTAAAAAAATAATCATGCATCAAAAGCGTACTTTGCTAGATCAACTGATTCTTTTTTTAAAGGGGCTGGCAATGGGTGCTGCAAATAAAGTTCCTGGAGTTTCTGGAGGGACGGTTTCTTTTGTGTTGAATTTTTATGAGGAGCTCATCTACTCTTTTCGTAAAATAAATTTAAAAGCGTTCAAATTCCTTCTTGGGGGGCGATTCAAAAGTTTTTTTCAATATGTAAATGGCCCCTTTCTGTTACTCATTATGGGGGGGAGTGTTTTTAGCTTTTTTAGTATTTCGTTGGTGTTGGATTACTTTCTGCTACATTACGAATTGTACGTTTGGAGTTGGTTTTTTGGAATGATCATCGGTTCTGTTTTTTATATAGGGAAAGGTTTTGGTGACTGGAATTTCAAGAATATTATTTCTCTTATTATTGGTGTTTCTATTGGTATTGGAATCAGTTTTTTAACTCCAGCAAAAGAAAATGACAATTTATGGTTTGTTTTTCTTTGTGGAATTATTGGAGTTTCAGGAATGACACTTCCAGGTTTATCGGGCTCTTTTATCTTAATTTTGCTTGGCAATTATGTACTTCTATTGGTAGACTCGGTGAATGTTTTGTTTGGTGTAGTTACCGATATTTTGTCGGGTAATTTTGCTGCCTTTAAAGATGCTGTAAAAGTAAGATACTTAAAAATACTGGTGGTTTTTGCAGGTGGCTCATTATTTGGGTTGGTTTCTATTTCACATGTTTTAGGTTATGTTTTAAAACGTTGGAACCACATTGTGATTGCGCTAATTATTGGCTTTATAACTGGCTCTTTAGGGATTGTTTGGCCCTGGAAGAAAACAATATTCTTAAAAGAAAATGGCACATTTTTATTGGATAGCAAACAGAACAAAATAGTAGCAAATTACGAACGATTTATTCCCGATTTTTCAAGCCTAGAAACTTGGTTTGCCATTTTTTACATCCTTGTAGGTCTCGGGTTGATTTTAGCATTAGATTTTTATGGAAGTAGAAAAAAAAAATAAAGTATACGGACTCTTAGGAAGAGCAATTGGATACTCTTTCTCGAGAAGGTATTTTATAGAAAAGTTCGAGAAATTAGAGATTGATGATTCGGAATATGTAAATTTTGATATTCCTTCTATTGAAGATTTTCCAACAGTGATCAAAAAGCAGCAAGCACAATTGCATGGGATGAATGTCACGATTCCCTATAAGCAAGAAGTCATCCCTTTTTTAGACAAATTGGATAAAACCGCAAAAAAAATTGGAGCTGTAAATACTATAAAATTCACCAAAAAAGGACTTCTTAAAGGGTACAATACCGATGTCGTTGGTTTTGAAAACTCATTAACTCCTTTCCTGAAGAATCATCACAAGCGAGCCTTGATTTTAGGTACTGGAGGAGCTTCTAAAGCCATTGCTTTTTCCTTGAAAAGATTGGGAATTAAATATCGTTTTGTTTCAAGAAATCCATTAAAAAAGAAAGAGATTTCTTACGATTCGATCACGGAAAAAACCATGAAGAATTACACGATTCTCATTAATTCTTCACCAGTAGGCACATTTCCAGATGTGCATTTAATGCCACAAATTCCTTATATTTGGATCACAGATCAGCATCTTTTATTTGATTTAATTTACAATCCTTCCGAAACTTCCTTTCTAAAAGAAGGGAAAAAGAAGGGTGCTGCTATTAAAAATGGATTGCAAATGCTTGAATTACAAGCGGAAGAGTCTTGGCGTATCTGGAATCAGTAATGTAATATACCTACTGTGTAGTTGGTACACAGGAACCGAGGCCTTTTTGGGAATAATCGAGAAATAACTTTGAAGGTACTACAAGATGTAACTATCTTTATGCATAGTAATTTAGAACCTTAAACATTGTACATATGTTAGATAACAATCACGAAGAAGTAGAAGAGAGTAAAAATAATGAAATTCAGGAAGAAACCTTATCTTCTGCTGAGCTCAATGAAGAATCAAAAGAGGCTTTTACCATCCCTGAAAATGATGAGACTTCTGATGCTGTTAATGAAATAGAAGAGAAGGTTGCTGAAGAAGCGGAAGAACCTAAAGCAGTTCCAGTGGTAAAGGAAATTGATTATACTACATTGAGTCTAGAAGATTTGGTAGCTGCCTTAGAAACTGTTTTAAAAGAAAACCCTCCAAATAAAGTAAAAACCCAAGTTGATGCCATCAAAAATGCATTCAACAAACAATTTGGTGCTTTTTTAGCTGAGAAAAAAGCGGCATTTATTGAGGCGGGAGGAGATTCTATTGATTTCCAACTTTCAAGCCCCGTAAAAACGGCGTATAATTCGTTGCTATCTCAACACAAAAAGGAGAGAGATGCTTACTATCAAGAGCAAGAACAAACACAAAAACTAAATTTAGAAAAGCGATATGAAGTTATTGAAGCATTAAAAAACTTAATTTCCGATGCCGATACCAATACCATGTACAAGCAGTTTAAGGAAATTCAAGATTCTTGGCGAGCCATTGGACCCGTTTCAAAAACAAAATACAACGATACCTGGAAAACATATCACCATCATGTAGAGCGTTTTTACGATTTGTTACATTTGAGTAATGATTTTAGAGATTTAGATTTTAAAAATAATCTAGAAGAAAAATTAAAAATCATAGAAAAAGCGGAAGCTTTAGTAGAAAGAGAAGATATCAATGCTTCTTTTACTGAATTACAAGATTTACATAAAATTTGGAAAGAAGATATTGGTCCCGTAGCGAGAGAGTTGCGTGAAGAAATTTGGAAAAAATTTAGTGATGTTACCAAGAAGATTCATGACAAGCGTCATGAACACTTTCGTTCTATGAACACAAAGTTTGATGAGATCATCCAGGAAAAATTAGAGGTTATTGCTCAAATACGTGCTCTTGATACTTCTAAAAACAAAAACCATAACCATTGGCAGCAAAGCATTCGTGAAGTAGAGAAGCTAAGACAAGCTTATTTCAATGCTGGAAAACTTCCGTATGCTAAAAGTGAAGAAGTTTGGCAACAATTTAAAGGAGTTACCAAAAAATTTAACAAGGCTAAAAACGATTTTTACAAAAGAGAAAAAAATAGTCAACAAGAAAACTTAAATAAAAAAAGTGCCTTAATAGAGCTTGCAGAATCGATAAAAGATAGTACCGATTGGGAAACTACGACAGAAGCTTTTAAGAAAATTCAGGCAGACTGGAAAAAAATTGGACATGTACCGCGGAAGTTTTCAGACGATGTTTGGAAGCGTTTTAAGACTGCCTGCAACTATTATTTTGATCAATATCATAAAAGTAAAAATGCCATAAGTGTCGAAGATCAAGAAGTGATTGATGCTAAAAAAGCTCTTTTAGAAAAAATTAAAGCTTTAGAAGCACCTACAAAAGAGGCTGTTTTAGATGCCATCCAAGAATGGAAAAATATTGGAATTCTTCCAAGAAGCGTTCGTCATTTGGAAGGAAAGTTTAACAAACAAATAGATCGTTTGATTACTACCTTGTCTATTGATAAGAATGAAATTGAAATGTTGAGATTCAAAAATACCGTAGATGGTTTTGAGGCAAATAATGATGTGCGAAAATTAGAATCAGAATTGATATTTGTTAGAAAGAAAGTTGATGAAATTGTGAAAGAAATACAGCAATTGGAGAATAACCTAGGCTTCTTTTCGAATGCGAAAGCCGATAACCCACTGGTTTTGAACGTGAAAGCTAGGGTAGAGGAATTTAAAAAAGATTTGGCTTTGTGGAAAGAGAAACTGAGTTATATAAAAAAAATAGACTACTAAAATCGATTGATTTTAGGTGGAGTATAAAAAACAGCAATTTTGATTGCTGTTTTTTTATTTAAATTAAGAGAGTTTGTTGTAATACAAGCTTTTGATGATGCCGTCTGAAAGACCAATTTTTGGTACATAAATTTTTCTTGCACCACTCCATTTCATTGCAGATAGGTAAATTTTTGTAGCTGGGATGATGACATCTGCTCTGTCAGCATTTAAGCGTAATTCAGAAATACGTTCTTCAAAACTCATCTGTTTTAAAAACTGATATTGGGCATTCAAATAAATAAAAGAAATGGGTTTTCCTTCACTTCTGCCTGACATCTTAAAAAGCTTATTGATGTTTCCTCCAGAACCGATTAATGAAATACGTTTTAAATCTTTGGTTTTCTTTTTAATCCATTTTTCTATTTCTGCAAAATTTTCTTTGTTTACTGTTTTTTTATTGTTCAGTAAACGAACTGTTCCCATTTTAAAGGATTTAGAGCATATGAGTTTTCCTTCAGAAAAAAGAGTGAATTCAGTACTTCCTCCACCAACATCTACATACAAATAGGACTCATCTCCTTTGATCAATTCATTGAGGTCTGTATAAGAGATTATAGCAGCTTCCTCTTTACCACTGATCATTGCTATTTGGACTCCTGTTTTTTTGAAAATTTCATCGATGACTTCTTTGCCATTGCTAGCCTCTCGCATTGCAGAGGTAGCACAGGCCTTATAGCGTTCTACTTTGTGAACATTCATCAAAAGTTTGAAGGCCTTGATGGCATCAATCATCCGTTGAATATTGTCCTGATGAATCATTCCCTCTTCTACAAAAACATCTGCTCCTAAACGAATTGGGACACGTACCAAAGAAGATTTTCTGAATTGGGGTTCCTTTTCATCGGATATAATGACATTGGCGATTAAAAGTCTAATCGCATTCGATCCAATATCAATAGCACCATATTTTTTAATTTCTTGCAAACCTATTATTTATGATTTTTAGGAAATTCTGCCATAAAAGTTTTTCCTTTTTTTAAATTCTTCCAATGTTTTTCTTCAAACTGAATTCCAATAACTCCACAAGTTGGTACATGGGCAATGGGTTTATTTCCAAATTTGTTTACAAAGGTATTGATCCCGTGATCGTGACTGAATATAATGGCTGAATCAAAACTATCATCTAGTGCATGTACCGTTTTGACCAAGTAGCCGTCGCTAAAACTGTACAGTTGTTTTCGAATATATAGGTTGGAGAGGGGGTATTTTAAGTTGTCACAAAAGATAACAGCAGTATGCAATGCTCTATTGGCACTGCTAGAAATAAACACATCGGGTTTGTTGATGTTTTCAGCGAGAAATTTAGAAATTAAATGGGCATCCTTAATTCCTCTTTTATTCAATGGTCTATCGATGTCTTCAATACCATGATATTCCCATGAGGATTTTGCGTGACGAACAATGTATAGCGTTTTCATTCAATTTTTAGTATTGTCAGGTAAATGTAAAAAATTATGGTGCTAATCGGTCTAATTTCCAAGAAAAATTTTCTAACAAAGTATATCGAATTCTATCGTGCATTCTATTGGGTCTTCCTTGCCAAAATTCGATTGAAATAGGTTTTACGAGATAACCACCCCAATGTTTAGGTCGTGGAATTTCTTTTCCCTCGTATTCCTTTTCTAGAGATGATAAAGTATCTTCCAATTCTTTTTTTGATGCGACAACTTTACTTTGTGGTGAAGCCCAAGCACCCAATTTACTTCCATTGGGTCTTGATTCAAAATATCCATCAGATAAATTTTCTGCTAATTTTTCAGCAGTTCCTTTGATGATGATTTGTTGTTCGAGTCCGGGCCAAAAGAAAGACAAACAAATTTGATTGTTTGCTGCGATGGCTTTTCCTTTTTCGGAGGTGTAATTGGTGTAAAAAACAAAACCTTCCCAAGTGTATTTCTTTAAAAGTACTACTCTACTTTTTGGAAATCCATCATTACCAATCGTCGCAATTGTCATGGCATTGGTTTCTTCTACGGTGTCTGATGCATCTGCATTTAAAAACCAATCTCTAAACAATTCCATCGGGTTTTCAGGACATGCACTCTCTAAGAGTTCTTTTTGTTCGTAGGATTTACGGTAGTCACTTAAATCTTTTGACATTTCTATTTATTTTTAAACAAATATAATCCAACAAATGTTATAAATCCATTTAAAATGAGCAATGAAAATCCAAAATCAAATCCTGTGGTTGTTAGTGTGAAATAATTTACGCCATAAGTGATGAATGGAGCGGATAGGCATATCAACGGAACTGCCTTGTCGCGTACTTTGAGTTGAGTAAACAAGCCAAATGCGTACAAGCCTAGTAGTGGTCCGTAGGTGTAGTTTGCAAACGTAAATATCTTTGCAATAACACTTTCATCTGCAATAAAGTATTTGAAGATTAAAATTGTGGCAATCAATATCAGTGAAAACAAAATGTGTATTTTTTTCCGAAGATGAACTTGTTGCGTATTATTTTTCTTTTTTTCAATTTCTAAAATATCGATGCTGAAGGAAGTTGTTAAAGAGGTTAGGGCAGAGTCTGCACTAGAATAGGCTGCTGCTATAAGTCCTAACAAAAAGAACATTGCTGTCGCTACTCCTAAAGTTCCTTTTGTAGCTATGATAGGAAATAATTGATCTTTATGTGCATCAATTCCGTTTTTCTGGGCATAATCGGTTAGTAAAACACCTAGTGCTAAAAAGAAAAAATTGACAATTACCAATACCACGGTAAACCAAAACATATTCTTTTGTGCATCTTTCAAGCTTTTGCAAGTCAGGTTTTTTTGCATCATATCTTGGTCTAGTCCTGTCATAACAATAGCGATAAAAGCCCCTGCTAAAAATCGTTTCCAAAAGTAATTTCCACTATTTACATCATCAAAAAAGAAGGTTTTAGCGAATTCATTTTCGGCTACATACGAAAATAGATTGCTGATTTGTAATTCATCAGAAATGGTGTAAATACAGACCCCTACTGCGGTTAGCATAAACAGTGTTTGTAAGGTGTCTGTCCATACAATGGTTTTGATTCCTCCTTTAAAGGTATATGCCCAAATCAATAAAATAGTGATAGAAACCGTTACCCAAAAAGGAATTCCATAGGCATCAAATAATAATAATTGCAATACATTGGCAACTAAAAATAATCGAAAAGCTGCGCCTATAGTCCTAGAAAGTAGAAAGAAACTAGCTCCCGTTTTGTAGGAGTATTTTCCAAAACGATCTTGTAAGTAGGTGTAGATGGAGGTTAAATTGAGTCTGTAATACAAAGGCAATAGCACTAGTCCAATGACGGCATACCCTACAATATATCCCAAAACCATTTGAAAATAGCTCATTCCTTGGGCTTCTACCCAACCCGGAACTGAAATAAAGGTAACCCCAGAAAGCGATGCGCCAATCATTCCAAAAGCGACCAAATACCAGGGGGAGGAGTTGTTTGCTTTAAAGAAGGTTTTGTTATCTGCAGATCTTCCAGTGAGGTATGAAATAAAAATTAGAACACTAAAGTAACCAATAATTAAAATGAGAATGTATGCTGGATTCATAGGATAAATTACAAATTGAGAATTAAGAATATTGAATGGGTAATAATCAATTACGAATATATGTTTTTCTGTTGTCTTTTTGTGATTTCATGATTCATAATTCGTAATTTTGCCTTCATGGATTTCTCATCAAAATTATTAGAAAATGCAGTAAACGAAGTTTCTCGTTTGCCTGGAATTGGAAAGCGAACAGCTTTGCGTTTGGTTTTGCATTTGTTAAAACAGCCCAAAGAAAATACAAGCTACTTGTCTGAAGCCTTGTTGCATTTAAGAAATGATGTAGAATCCTGTCAAAAATGTCATAATATTTCGGATACGGTTTTGTGTGATATTTGCAAAAATCCAAAACGAAATTCGAGTATTATCTGTGTTGTAGAAGATATTAGAGATGTAATGGCTATTGAAAGTACTTCTCAGTACAATGGCTTGTACCATGTATTAGGCGGAAAAATTTCTCCAATTGAAGGGATTGGTCCTCAGAATTTACAAATTGAATCTCTTGTCACTAAAGTTAAAAATGGCGACGCAAAAGAATTGATTTTTGCCTTGAGTTCAACAATGGAAGGAGATACCACTAATTTCTATATTTTTAAACAAATAGAAAAATATGACATTGCTACCTCTACTATTGCCCGCGGGATTGCTGTAGGTGATGAATTGGAATATGCAGACGAAGTAACTTTAGGAAGATCGATTGTGAATCGAATCCCTTTTGAGCAGAGTATTCGAGGCTAAGGATTTTTTTTGGATGAATTATTCGTACTGAATTTCTGTGATAGACTCGCTACAGCTATTTATTGAATATTGTCTGATAACGAATCTTTATCCTCGTCCAAAATCTCTTTTTCAGCTTTTTCCCAGCTTTTCTTTTCTCGAATAGATTTGTACAATTTGATGCCCAGCATCAGTAAGATTCCAAAAAGGAGAATCCCAACTACACCCCAAACCCAACTGACAGCACTTTTTACGGTTACCAAAAATACAATAGCAAACAACAGAAGGGTAGAAACTTCATTGAAAATTCGAAGGGTAAACCCAGAATATTTTATGATGTCTTGTTGAAGTTTTTTGTAAATCTGATGGCAAAATCCATGATAAAAATACAAGGCAAAGACAAAGGAAAGTTTGACTAACATCCATGGCTCTTGCAAATAATATGGGTTTTTGTACAACATCCAGAACGCAAAGATACTCGCTAAAATGGCAGATGGCCAAGTGATGATATACCAAAGTCTTTTACTCATCAATTTGTATTGGGTTTGTAAAATTTCTTTGGCAGGTTCTGATTTTTTTTCAGCTTCTGTTTGATAAATAAACAGACGAACAATATAAAACAAGCCAGCAAACCAGGTGACAACAAAAATTATGTGTAACGATTTTACGTATAAGAAATCCATCTTTTAAATGTTTAATATTTGCAAAGTACAAAGTTTGAATTTTATATTTCTCTTCTGAGTCCCTTCAACTCTTACTCAAAGATATTCATTTTTTATAAATTAAAAATTCAACGATTCCTTCACAGATCATTGATAAAGGCTTACTTATTTTTCCATTCATTTATCCAAGAAACCATCACGTCTACCCAATCGTCATTGTCATTCATACATGGAATATGTTTGTAGTGAGTTCCTCCGGCTTCTAAAAATTCTTCCTTACCTTCCATTGCAATTTCTTCTAAAGTTTCTAAGCAGTCAGCAACAAAAGCAGGGGTAATCACGGCTAATTTTTTCTTTCCCAAACTAGGGAATTTTTCCAATTCAAAGTCTGTGTAAGGCTTTAGCCAAGGGTCTTTTAATAATCGTGATTGGAACGAATTGCTGTAGGTTCCTTCTTCTAACTGTAAGAATTTTGCAATTCCTTTGGTTGTTTCAAAACACTGATGTCTGTAACAGGTATAGTGTGCGACAGAATTACGTTCACAACAAGAACCATCAAGTTTGCAATGACTTTTTGTTGGATCCGATTTTTTGATGTGGCGTTCTGGAATTCCATGGTAAGAAAACAAGATGTGGTCATAGTCAAAATCCTTCAAGTGATTTGCAATATTGTCGCTCATCGCTTTGATATAATCGGGTTTGTCGTAAAACGGTGGTAAGGTGTCCAATGTGACTTGAGGGTGTTTTTTAGCTAAAATTTCCTCTGCCTGCACCACAACAGTTTCATAAGAAGACATGGCATAATGTGGGTACAATGGAGCTAGAAATATTTCGGTAACTCCTTTGTCTACTAGGTTTTGAATCCCTTTTTCCATGCTCATTGAGCCATAGCGCATTGCCAATTCAACGGGAATGTCTGTTTTTTCGATCACTTTTTTTGTGAATCGTTCCGAGATGACCACTAAAGGTGAACCTTCTATCCACCAAATTTTCTTGTACGCAGCTCCCGATTTTTTGGGACGAATTTTTAAAATGATTCCTTTAATCAATATCCAACGTTTCCAAAATGGAATGTCGATGACCCGTTCGTCCATTAAAAATTCACCCAAATATTTTTTAACGTCTTTGGTATCTGTACTGTCTGGTGACCCTAAATTATTTAATAATATTCCTTTCATTTAAAAGAGTTTCAAAGTTTATTTTTTTTCTTACTACTTGTTGTTTCTATTTTCTGAAATCTGATTCGTAACCTCATAGAGGGTAATTGCCAAACTATGAATCACATTCATCGAGGAATTTCTTCCGTACATTGGAATTGCAATGGTATGATCGACCAAATCGATGTTTTCAATTCCATTTCGTTCACTTCCCAAAAGTAAGACGATTTTCTCATGATTTTTAAATTCAAAATCTTGAATATTGATACTTTGATCAGTAATTTCTATTCCGATGATAGTATTTCCAGCTGCTTTTAATTTGTGGATAAGTTCTGTAAAATCGGTATAAATTTCCTGTGCTATTTGTTGCAGGGTATTCCTTGCTGTTTTTTGAACAATTCTATTTTCTGTTGTGGGTGAATTCTCGTGAAAATAAATTTTTTCTACGCCAAAACTTTCTGAAATTCGGAAGCACATCCCTATATTTTCGGGAGTTCTAATTGCATCACAAACAATGGTAATCGGAAAGTGTTTTTGCGTATTTTGGATATCGTAATGCGTGAGTTGTTTCATGGCTGTCGAATCGTAGGTCTAATTGTTAAGACTCATTACATACTTCTTTGGCGTGGTTCCAAATTTCTTTTTAAAAGCAGCGATAAAATGACTTGCGGTACTGTAACCAACTTGGAGCCCCACTTCATTGACATTGTATTGATTGCTCTCCAAAAGTTTCCGGGCTTGCTCCATTTTGTAATCAAACAAAAAACTGTATACTGTGTCTCCATAAATTTGTTTGAATCCCTCTTTGAGTTTCTTTAAGTTCAGCCCAATTTCTGTTGCTAGTTCTTGTAAACTGGGAGGCTCTGCCATTCTAGAAATAATGATTTCCTTAGCTTTTCGAATTTTCAAAACATTTTGTTCGTCTACCAAAAATGGGCAATACTCTCCTGTGGCACTTTCTTCTTTTTGGAAATGCAAACTCAACAGTTCGTAGATTTTTCCTTTGATATACAATTCTCTTACGGAATTATTGATGTTCGAGTTGATAATTTGTTGCAATACCATCGCAACTGCGGGTTTTATTTCTGTATCGTCGTAATATTTTTTATTGCTATTTTCATTGCTTAAAAAAGGAATGTATCCCGATTCTTTTGAAAATAAAGAATGAAATTTTTCAATAGAAATCATTAACGAAACCAAAGTGCTTTTGGGTTGAATTTCTAAATTGATGGGCAAGGTTCGCTGTGGATTATACAAAAGGATGGATCTGTTGTCTAAGACATCAAATGTATAAGAACCGTTGTTGAATAGAAATTTTGAATTTCCACGCAAGCAAAAATGGATCTGTATAAAAGAGCTGTCAATTTCTCTTTCAAAATGTTCTATTTGATCACTTTCGTTCTGAAAATGAAGTACATAAAACCCTTTTTCTAACGTAATTTCATCTAAAGAACTTTTTCCGACATTTTTAAACATTTAAATTGCTTTATTATTTTTAGTTTTATTTAGAATCATTCTAATTTAATAATTTTGAAAACTCAAATTACATAGCAAAAATAAGGCTTTTCGGATGTCTAGCAAAAAAAATCACCTAAAAAACATACAACGGTATTAAAAGTACTTTGAGCGACATTTTTATCTTTCTGAAGTTTCTATTTTTGACGCATCTTTAAAAGAAGTATGCAGCAAGATATTCAGAAGCACTTTTACAATATTGGAGTTAGTTACAAAAAAGCAGACGCAAAAACACGTGGAAAATTTTCTCTGTCTAAAGAGAATCAAATTGCACTGTTAGAGGCGGCAAAGGAGCAAGACTTCGATGGTGTTTTTATTTTATCTACGTGCAATAGAACCGAGATTTCGGGTTTTGCAGAACATCCTTACCAACTAATTCAGTTGTTGTGTCATTTTTCTGAAGGAAGCGTAGAAGAGTTTGCAACCATTTCTAATGTGTATAAAAATCAGGAGGCAATCAGTCAACTTTTTCGAATCGGAACAGGTTTAGAGAGTCAGATTTTAGGAGATTATGAAATAGTAGGGCAACTGCGACAATCTTTTAAAATGGCAAAATTGCAAAAAACAACCAATGCTTATATAGAACGATTGCTAAACAGTATCATGCAAGCCAGTAAAAAGGTGAAGAATGAAACTAAACTGAGTTCTGGAACTACTTCTGTTTCCTACGCAGCAGTTCAGTACATCATCAAAAACTTACCCGATTTCAATTCTAAAAATATTTTAGTGTTTGGTTTGGGGAAGATGGGGAAGCATACCTGTAAAAATTTAGCAGAATACACACAGAATACATCTGTGTGTTTGATCAATAGAACTGAAGAAAAAGCAACCGAATTTGTAAAGGAGCATCCTACGGTTCGGAAATCAGAAATAGTATACTTATCGGAAGAAATAGACAAAGCGGATATTTTGATCGTCTCTACAGGTGCAGACAAACCGACGATTGTCAAAGAACATATTGCTGAAAACAAAACTTTGTTGATTTTAGATTTGTCGATGCCAGAAAATGTGGACAAAGACGTTTCTGACCTCAAGGGGGTTTCTTTGGTAAATGTAGATGAGCTTTCAAAAATTACCGATGAAACTTTAACTGTTCGTCAACAAGAAATTCCAACTGCAGAAGCGATTATCGAAATTCACAAAAAGGAATTCAACGATTGGTTGAATCAAAGGAGGTTTACTCCAGCAATTGCTGCATTAAAAAAATCTTTAGAAATCATCAAGAAAGATGAAATCAACTTTCAGAAGAAAAAAATAGCAAATTTTGATGAAGATCAAGCGGAAATTTTAACTTCTCGATTTATTCAGAAAATCACAACACAATTTGTAAAGCATTTGAAGGAAGAGGATACTTCTGTTTCTCAAAGTTTACAAGTCATACAAAAGGTATTTCAACCCTAACTACAAGGCATGCAGAAAATAATAAGAATCGGAACACGTGAGAGTGAATTGGCACTTTGGCAGGCAAATAAAGTCCGTAAAGAATTGGCCGAATTGGGTTATGAATCCGTTTTAGTTCCTATAAAGTCTACCGGCGATATTGTCTTAGATAAACCGCTTTATGAGTTAGGGATTACGGGTGTTTTTACCAAAAATTTAGACATCGCAATGCTCAATGGAGATATTGATATTGCGGTACATTCGTTAAAAGACGTGCCTACTGCGTTGCCAGAAGGGATAGTGCAAGCGGCTGTTTTGAAAAGAGCAAACTATAATGATATCCTCGTTTTAAATGGAACCGAAGAGTTTTTTGGTGAACCTAATGGAGTTATTGCTACAGGAAGTCTTCGAAGAAAAGCCATGTGGTTGAATCGGTATCCAACACACCATGTGGTATCACTAAGAGGGAATGTGAATACTCGTTTGGAAAAGGTAGAAAACAATGATTGGAACGGGGCTGTTTTTGCAGCGGCAGGTTTGGAGCGAATCGGGAAACGTCCCGCCGGAGCTGTAAATCTTCCATGGATGATTCCCGCACCAGCACAAGGGGTAATTATGATTGCTGCTTTAGAAAATGATGAATACACAAGAGATGCTTGCGAGCAATTAAATCATCCCGAAACAGAAATTTGTGCTGGAATTGAGCGTGAGTTTTTACGATTGTTAGAAGGAGGTTGTTCTGCGCCTATTGGGGCACTGGCATATATAGACGACAAAACGGAAGAAATTAATTTTAAAGGAGTATTGCTTACAACTGATGGTTCTAAAAAAATATCCGTAGCCAAAACCGCCAAAAAAGGAAGTCATGAGTATTTGGCAAAAGACTGTGTCGATTATATCATCAATCGAGGTGGAAAAGAGTTGATGATTGTAGATGGAGCGGTATCGCAAACAAAACACGAAATTTATTCTACCAAAAAGCTCTCGGAGGCTCAAAAGAAAATGCTAGATGATTCCATAGGAATCAAAGACAGTGATTTTATTAAAATTCGTTTCAATAGAATTCCTGCAAAATTGATGAAGCATACGCATGAAAATGTAGTGATTACTAGTCAGAACGGAGTGGAAGCAATCTTGAATTCATTTACAAAAGATGAAATCAACTTTAAGAATATTTACTGTGTAGGTCGAAGAACTAAAAAACTCATAGAAAATAGAATTGGAAAAGTGGCTTATGCTGCAAAAAATGCTTCAAAATTAGCCGAATACATTTCCAAAGAGACCTCAATAAAAAAGCTAAGCTATTTTTGTAGTGATCTACGATTAGACGATTTGCCTGCTTATTTACAAGCACATGGTGTCGTAGTTGAAGAAGTGGAAGCCTACAAAACAATGTTGAGTTCTGTAAAAATTGACGATGCGGTTTCTGGAGTTTTGTTTTACAGTCCCTCAGGAATTGATAGTTATTTGAAAGAAAATAGTACAAATAAAATTGCATTCTGTATTGGAGAAACCACAGCAGTTGCAGCAAGAAAACATTTCGAAAAAGTACAAGTAGCCTACATGCCAGATGTAGAGAGTGTTTTAGAAATGGTAAATCAGCATTATTTAGAAGAATAATTGTCTTAAAATAGGGTGCGAGTTCCAACTTTTAAACCAAAATAAAATGTTTAGAACAAGAAGATTACGAAAATCAGAGGGAATTAGGAGATTGGTAAGAGAAACCCAACTATCCGTTGACGATTTTGTGTACCCTCTTTTCATTGAAGAAGGTCATAATATCGAAACAGAAATTGTTTCGATGCCAGGAATCAAACGTTTTTCATTGGATCGAATTTCCAAAGAATTGGATGAAGTAGTTTCTTTAAAGATTCCTGCAGTTTTGCTCTTCGGAATCCCTTCCAATAAAGATGAAGAAGGAACAGAAACCTGGAATGACAATGGGATTATTCAACAAGCAATCCGTTTTATCAAAAAGAACTATCCAAGTTTGTATGTAATTACCGATGTTTGTTTTTGTGAATATACTTCTCACGGGCATTGCGGAATTATCCATGACCATGATGTAGACAATGATGCTACGCTTGTCAATATTGCCAAACAAGTGATTTCTCATGCAAAAGCAGGAGTCGATATGGTAGCGCCTTCAGGAATGATGGATGGAACCATTTCGATGGTTCGAGAATCCTTAGATCAATCAGGTTTTTCAAACCTACCCGTTATGGCTTATGCGGTCAAATACGCATCAGCATTTTATGGTCCTTTTAGAGATGCTGCAGATTCTACGCCTACTTTTGGAGATCGAAGAACCTATCAAATGGATCCTTCAAATAGAGATGAAGCACTGCGAGAAGCAACTTTTGACGATCAAGAAGGAGCCGATATTTTGATGGTGAAGCCTGCCTTATCGTATTTGGACATCATTAGAGATTTAAAAAATAATTTTGACAGACCCATTGCATGTTATAATGTAAGTGGTGAATATGCAATGATAAAAGCCGCTGCAGAAAAAGGATGGATCGACGGCGAAAAAGTAATGCTAGAAAGTTTGCTTTCAATGAAAAGAGCAGGAGCCGATATCATCATCACCTATTTTGCAAAAGAAGCTGCGCTTTTGTTGAAAGATTAAAAAGTTAAAGGGTTGAACTGTTTAATTGTGTTTTACACGCAATTATACGCTTACATAATTACACGATATGTTTAAGAAATCAGAAAAATTATATAAAAAAGGATTGGTAAATCTTGTTGGAGCGGTAAACTCTCCGGTAAGAGCTTTTTCTTCCGTTGGTGGAAATCCGTTATTTATTAAAAAAGCAAAAGGAAGTAAAATTACTGATGTAGACGGTAACGAATATATCGATTTAGTTTTGTCATACGGGCCTATGATTATTGGGCATCGTCACAGAAAAGTACAGCGAGGTGTTGCAAAAGCCTTGAAAAATGGGTATTCGTTTGGAGCTTCTACAGAAAACGAAATCATATTGGCAAAAATAGTATGTGATGCCTTTCCAGAAATGGACAAGGTTCGTTTTGTAAATTCAGGAACGGAAGCTGTTTTAAGTGGCGTTCGATTGGCAAGAGCCTTTACAGGAAAAGATAAAATTATCAAATTTTCAGGGTGTTATCACGGGCATCAAGATGCGTTGTTGGTGGCAGCGGGTTCTGGTTTGGTTACCTTAAGTTTGCCAGGTTCTAGAGGGGTTCCGGAAGGGGCTGTAAAGAATACCTTGATCGCAGAATACAATAATTTAGAGAGTGTCAAAAAACACTTTGAAGCTCATGATGATATTGCTGCGGTAATTATAGAACCTATCGGAGGAAATATGGGGGTTGTGATTCCACAAAATAATTTCTTAAAAGAGTTGAAAGATTATTTGGAAACAAAAGGAGCGCTGTTAATCGCGGATGAAGTCATGACTGGTTTTCGTTCTAAATTTGGTGGGGCACAAGAACTTTTGGGAGTTACTGCAGATATTACTTGCCTTGGAAAGGTCATCGGAGGTGGGTTTCCAGTAGGAGCTTACGGAGCTAGAAATGAAATTATGGAGCAGGTTGCGCCTTTGGGCGGAATGTATCAAGCAGGAACCCTTAGTGGAAATCCGATTGCAATGGCAGGAGGAATTGCAACACTGACAGAGCTAAAGCGCCAAAATCCGTATCAGAAGTTTGAAGCTGTTGGAAAGGCTTTGGAGGATATTTTATTGGCATCAGCTCAAAAATACCAGATAGATTTAGTGGTGAACAGATTTGGTTCTATGATGAATCCATTTTTTACCAAATCGAAGGTTACAAATTTTGAAGAAGCCCAAACCTCAGATACCGATAAGTTTGCAGTGTTCTTTTGGGAAATGATCCGAAATGGAGTGTTTTTACCTCCATCCCAGTTTGAAGCATGGTTTTTATCTTCAGCAATCACAGAGAAGGATATTCAAAAAATAGCAATAGCAGTAGATAGCGCCATGCAAAAAGTAGCGGATAGCAAATAGCAATAAAATGATAAAAAACGATTTATTTTTACGAGCCTTAAAAGGAGAAACGGTAGACAGACCTCCCGTTTGGATGATGCGTCAAGCAGGAAGATACTTGCCAGAATTTCAAGAGATCAAAAAGAAATACGATTTCTTTACGCGATGTAGAACTCCAGAATTGGCATCAGAAATTACAGTGCAACCCATTCGTAGATACGGGATGGATGCTGCAATTTTGTTTTCAGATATTTTAGTGGTGCCACAAGCAATGAATGTAGAGGTGCAAATGAAGCCCGATTTTGGCCCTTATTTGCCCAATCCGATTCGTACACAGAACGATGTAGATCGTGTTGTTGTTCCTGATGTAACTGTTGAATTAGACTATGTCTACCAGGCCATCAAAGCGACCAAAGAAAAATTGAATGATGAAATTCCTTTGATTGGTTTTGCGGGTTCTCCATGGACTATTTTATGCTATATGGTGCAGGGCCAAGGTTCTAAGAATTTTGACAAAGCCAAAGAATTTTGTTTTACAAAGCCCGTAGCGGCTCATCAATTATTACAAAAAATTACAGACACAACCATTGCCTATTTAAAAACCAAAGTTGTAGCTGGTGTCAATGCGGTTCAGGTTTTCGATTCTTGGGGAGGTATGTTGTCTCCAGTAGATTATCAAGAATTTTCTTGGCAATACATTCAGCAGATTATAGACGCTTTAAAAGAAGAGGCACCTGTCATTGCTTTTGGAAAAGGATGCTGGTTTGCCTTGAATGAGATGTCAAAATCGGGTGCAGCTGCTTTAGGGGTAGATTGGACTTGTTCAGCAAGAAATGCGCGGTATTTATCGGGGGGAAATATTACCTTGCAAGGAAACTTTGATCCATCAAGATTGTTATCTCCTCCTTCAGAAATAAAGAAAATGGTACACCAAATGATCAACGAATTTGGGAAAGATAAATACATTGTAAATTTAGGACATGGAATTTTGCCAAACATTCCGTTAGAAAATGCAAAGGCTTTTGTAGATGCAGTGAAAGAGTATAAAGCGCTCTAAAATGATTGTCGCTAAATTAAAGTCAATGTTTCAAGAAGTTCCAATTATTTCTATGAATATCAGGGACTTTGAAAAAATTTCTTATTGTAATCGAAAAATGGTTTAAGATATGAAAGATCAATTTTATCAATACATCGAAAAGCTACAAGACCAAATCACCTCTCAATTAGAAACCCTTGATGGAGTGGCTAGATTTGAGGAGGATTTATGGACACGAACAGAAGGCGGCGGCGGAAAAACCCGGGTGATTCAAAACGGTGCCGTTTTTGAAAAAGGAGGTGTCAATATTTCTAAAGTTTTTGGAGAATTGCCCGAAGCTCTAAGAAAACAATTTGATGTAAAAGAGGGCAATTTTTTTGCTTGCGGATTGAGTTTGGTTTTGCATCCAATAAATCCATTTGTTCCAACGGTACATGCAAATTGGCGCTACTTTGAAATGTATAACGATGCAGGTGAGCTTGTGACGCAGTGGTTTGGCGGCGGACAAGATTTGACCCCTTATTATCTGTTTGATGAAGATGCACAGCATTTTCATAAGGTATGTAAAACAGCCTGTGACAAGCACGCTGCAGCTTTTTATCCAAAATTCAAACAAACTTGTGACGAATATTTTTGGAATGCGCATCGAAATGAAGCACGTGGTATTGGCGGTTTGTTTTTCGATTACTTAAAAGAAACGGAAGAGATCACTATTCAAGATCGTTTTAATTTTGTTACAGAAGTCGGAAATAGTTTCTTAGAAAGTTATGTGCCTATTGCTCAAAAAAGAAAAGAGATTCCTTTTACAAGAGCTCATAAAGATTGGCAAGAAATTCGTAGAGGTCGCTATGTCGAATTTAATTTAGTACATGATCGTGGAACTTTGTTTGGCCTCAAAACCAATGGACGTATTGAAAGCATATTGATGAGTTTACCTCCAATAGTGCAATGGAAGTATGACCATCATCCGGAAGAACATTCTGAAGAAGAGCGATTGCTAAAAATCCTACAATCGCCTAGAGAGTGGATTTTGTAAGCTTCTCAATTCTATTTTAGGTATCCAATTGGGATTCTTTTTGATCTCAATCGCCATTTGGAAGGTAAGTACGAGACAATTCTTATGGGAGAATTCACTAAAAATTTGAAGAAATTCAAAGAAATTTTAAAAAGATGATTTCCATGGTTAATTGTTAAATAACCATCAATTAAGCATTTATAGTGTATTTTATTTAATTATAATGTATTTTTAAATCTTTAAATTATGAATACTTTAAAAAAAACAAAAAACCTAATAATTTTTTCTAAGACAATTAGTAGTAGAAACCCATCCCTTTTTAGTATTTTTGCAATCTATAAAAAAGACAGTAATGGCAAGATTCGAATTGAAGTTACCTAAAATGGGAGAAAGTGTTGCAGAAGCAACCATCACCTGTTGGTTAAAAGAAGTTGGGGATCCCATCGAATTGGACGAAGCTATTGTTGAAATTGCTACGGACAAAGTCGATTCTGAAGTACCTTCTGAAGTGGAAGGAACTTTGGTTGAAATCTTATTTGAAAAAGATGAGGTTGTTGCTGTTGGAGCTACCATAGCGATTATAGAAACTGAAGGTGCAGAAGTAGAGGAATTGGCAGTATCTGAAGAAGCACCCGCCATTGCAGCCGTAGCAAATACTCTTGAAAAAGCAATTGAAGTTGTTGCAGCACCCATTTCAAAAGTTTCTGAAAATGGAAAGTTTTACTCTCCTTTGGTTCGAAACATAGCCAAAACAGAAGGTGTTTCTATGGACGAATTGGCTACCATCAAAGGTTCTGGTAAAGACGGAAGAGTGGCTAAAAATGACATTTTAGCCTATGTAGAAAGTAGAGCATCCACTCCAAAAGCAACGACCATACAGTATGCGGTAGAGAAGGAAGTAGCTCCTGTTCAAAAACAAGTACAAAAAGCAACCCCTGTTTCTGTGAATGGAGAAGATGAAATGATTGAAATGACCCGAATGGGGAAATTGATTTTAAAACATATGGTCAATTCTGTGCAAACAGCAGCACATGTACAATCGTTTATTGAAATAGATGTAACCAATATCGTAAATTGGCGTGAGAAGGTAAAAGATGCTTTCTTTCAACGAGAAGGTGAAAAGTTAACTTTTACCCCCATCTTTATGCAGGCTGTTGCATCAACAATCAAAAAATATCCATTAATTAATATTGCTGTTGAGGGTGATTTTATCATCAAAAAGAAAAATATTCATTTGGGGATGGCCGCTGCGTTGCCAGATGGGAACCTAATTGTACCGGTCATTAAAAATGCAGATCAACTCAACTTGGTTGGGATGACCAAATCGGTCAATGATTTGGCAAGCCGTGCCAGAAATAATTCCCTAAAACCCGATGATATTCAAGATGGAACCTATACGGTAACCAATGTTGGTGGATTTGGATCTGTGATGGGAACTCCAATCATCAATCAGCCACAAGTCGCTATTTTGGCCTTAGGGGCAATACGTAAAGTTCCAGCTGTGATAGAAACTTCTGAAGGAGACTTTATTGGAATTCGACAGAAAATGTTTGTCTCTCATTCCTATGACCACAGGGTGGTCAATGGAGCTCTAGGTGGAATGTTTATCAAAACATTAAAAGAAACGTTAGAGGCTTGGGATATGAATACAGACTTTTAAGTCATAAAAAAAATATTCTTAGATTAAGATGGGTAAATTTCAGTGTATTGAGATGGTATTTTTAATCAAAAAGCGAACATTTCGCTTCATTACACCCTTCGATACAGCCACCAATTCATATCTCTAGTAAGTTTGTATCCTAGTTTTTCATAAAGAGGAATGGCGGTATTCCCCTTGTTTGTATGAAGAATCGGGAGCTTATGCTCGTTTAAGATTTCTTTTGTGGTGTGTGCTATGAGCTGTTTTGCATAGCCTTTGCGCGTGTGTGCTGGGTGGGTAACTACGGAGCTAATTTCTATGAAGTCATTCGTTTGCATGCGCTGTCCACAAATAGCAATGAGTTTCTCATTTTTAAAAATACCGAAAAAATTCCCCATTTCAAAGCCTCTTTTCCGATAGAACCCGGGCATTACTAGCCAAATTAAATCATAAATTTCATCAATGTGTTTTTCTGTGAGAGGCACAATATTTTCTGTGATTTCAACATCGGTCAATTTTTCTAGGACCATTTGGCAACCTACAATCTTTTTTTCCAAAACAATCTTGTCCAAATCCATGATTGGGGTTTGATTTTCAGAAACTAAGAAAAATTTCTCGACTCTTTTTGCGTATTCATTTAAAGCTGTGCGAGTTTTGTTTGCATCGTAAAAAGCACCAAAAATGCAAATGTCTGGATGGTAAAATTGTACACCATTGAGCTCGATAAGAAACTTTTTGTGAGTTTCTTGTAAGGAATGCCAAACAGGGTTTTTTAATTTTTCTTCTATTGGGGTCATCTAGAATTATGGGTAACAAAGAGGCTGTCTAAAAAAGTTTCTATTTTGTCAATCTGAACTCGCTTCAGATTTTAAAATACATTGAAAATTTTGCCTCTTAGATGCTGAAATAAATTCAGAAAGACAGATTTTCTACTTTTTAGACAGCCCTTTAATATCAAGTATTATAGAAAAAATTAGGCTAGCATTGTAACCGGATTTTCTATAAATGTCTTTAAGGTTTGTAAAAATTGTGCCCCTACAGCACCGTCTACCGTTCTGTGGTCGCAGGCTAAGGTTAGCATCATGGTGTTTCCAACAACAATTTGCCCGTTTTTAACAACTGGTTTTTCAACAATGGCACCTACTGATAAGATGGCAGAATTGGGTTGATTGATAATCGACGTAAAGCTTTGGATACCAAACATTCCCAAATTAGAAACCGTAAAAGTACTTCCTTGCATTTCATCCACTTTGATCTTTTTCTGTCTTGCTTTGCCGGCCAAATCTCTTACAGCAGCTCCAATTTGAGTCAAACTCATTTGGTTGGTATGTTTTACAACAGGAACCACCAAGCCTTCCTCTACAGCAACAGCAACACCTACGTGGATATGACTGTGGAACAAGGTATTGTTATCGGTCCAAGATGTATTTACTTGTGGATGTTTTTGCAACGCCATTGCACATGCTTTGACGACCATATCATTAAATGATACTTTGGTATCTGGGATTGCATTGATGGTTTTTCTAGAAGCCATGGCATTGCTCATGTCTACTTCAATATTTAAGTAGAAGTGAGGTGCAGTGAATTTAGAATTTCCTAAAGACTTCGCAATTGCTTTCCGCATTTGAGAGTTCTTTTCTTCTCTTGTATTTTCTTCTCCAGCTATTGCAAAATTTGTAACTACAGTAGTAGCTGTCGGTTTTGTTGAGCTGTCTGCTACTTGAATTGCGGCAGGGGTATAGTTTTCTACGTCTTTTTTAATAATACGTCCGTTTTCTCCCGAACCTTTTATTTCCGAAAGGACATAACCTTTATCTGAGGCAATCTTCTTTGCCAATGGAGAGGCAAAAATACGACCTCCATGAGAGTTGTTTGTAGTTGCTACTGTTTTCGGTTCTTCAACGGCAATTTCTTCTTTGACTGCAGCAGGAGCTTCCGCTTTATCTAATGCAGGGGTTGCCAATGAAACTCCACCAGCAACAATTGCAGAAATGTCTGTACCAGCAGGGCCAATAATCGCTAACAAGCTATCAACGGGTGCGGTTTCACCTTCCTGCACTCCTATGTGTAAGATGGTTCCTTCATAGAAACATTCAAACTCCATAGTTGCTTTATCCGTTTCGATTTCGGCTAAAATATCGCCTTCTTCAACGGTTTCACCAACTTTCTTAAGCCAAGTAGCCACGGTACCATCTGTCATGGTATCACTTAATCGGGGCATGGTAATTACTTGAACTCCATCAGGAAGAGATGCTGCTTCCGAAGCAGTTGCTTCCGCAGTAGGTGCAGTTTCTTTATTTGCCGTTTCTTCTGCCTTTGGAGCTTCTTTAGTTGCTTCAGCATTACCACTGATGAGGGCAGAAATATCTTCGCCTTCTTCACCAATAATTGCCAATAAAACATCTACAGGAGAAGTTTCACCTTCTTGTACTCCGATATATAATAAAGTTCCTTCATGGAAAGATTCAAATTCCATGGTTGCCTTATCTGTTTCAATTTCAGCTAAAATATCGCCTTCCTCTATTTTATCTCCAACACTTTTTAACCATTTTGCCACAACACCTTCTTCCATGGTATCGCTTAAACGCGGCATATTTACAATTGTAGCCATATTTTAACTTATAAAAGGATAATCTTCTTGTTCGTACACCATGTCATACATTTGTTGAGGTTCTGGATATGGAGAATCTTCTGCAAATTTTTCACATTCGCTTACTCGTTTCTTTACTGCTTTATCTATGGCAGCAATTTCTTCTAATGTAGCGTAGTTTTTTTCTAAAATAATATCTTTTACTTGCGTAATAGGATCTATTTTCTTGTATTCTTCTACCTCGTCTTTTGTTCTGTAATGTTGTGCATCAGACATTGAGTGTCCTCTGTAACGGTAGGTTTTCATTTCTAAGAAAGTAGGGCCATCTCCACGTCTAGCTCTTTGAATCGCTTCGTCTATTGCCTCAGCAACTTTGATTGGGTTCATTGCATCTACCGGACCACAAGGCATTTCGTATCCTAAACCAAGTTTCCAAATATCGGCATGGTTTGCGGTTCTTTCAACAGAAGTACCCATAGCATAACCATTATTTTCAACAATAAAAATAACAGGTAATTTCCACAGCATTGCCATGTTGAAGGCTTCGTGCAAAGAACCTTGTCTTGCAGCACCATCGCCAAAACAGGTTAGGGTAACTGCATCACTTCCCTTGTATTTGTCTCCAAATGCAATTCCAGCTCCTAAGGGAATTTGTCCCCCTACAATTCCGTGACCACCATAAAAACCAAATTCTTTAGAAAAAATATGCATAGAACCCCCCATACCTTTTGAGGTACCAGTAGCTTTACCATACAATTCTGCCATCACTTTTTTAGGATCTTCTCCCATACCAATTGGTTGTACGTGATTTCTGTAGGCGGTGATCATTTTATCTTTTGATAAATCCATTGCATGCAAGGCACCTGCCAAAATAGCTTCTTGTCCATTGTATAAATGCAAGAAACCTCTTACTTTTTGTTGTATGTAAACTGAAGCCAATTTGTCTTCAAACTTTCGCCAAAATAGCATGTCCCTGTACCAATCTAAGTAGGTTTGCTTAGTGATTTTTTTCATTCTGAATTCTCGTTGTTTGTTTTTTTAAGATGATTGTGATCATCAATAATCGAGGAACAAAAATAACGGTTTTAAATAGAATAAAAAAACAGTAATTTTTGAATTCAACTTAAACGATTTCGCAGCTGAATTACAGGTCTTTAGCAATGAGTAGCGTAGCCTTAGCACCCGTTGCCAAATTCCATTCATTTGATGAAAGTAACATTCCAGCATCATTAAAGACTTTGAAGGCGGCGGTGTTTGGACCAGAGGTCCCTTGATTCAAGGCGAGAATCACAATTTTATTCATCCCTTTTTCTAAGGGGATGTTAAATTTTTGATATTGTTGACGCAATACAATGTTGACCACTACTGGAATATCGTTGACAAAAATGGTCACTCGATCTCCATCGGGATATTGAAAATCTCTACAGATGATATTAACGCTTTTCGAATCTGTTCTGTAACTACCCAAATCTTGATCGATGACAGGGTATTGGTACATTCCATTTATTTTTTTGAAGGATTTTAAAAATCGCTCTTCACTAAGCTTTGCAGCTGTGATAATTCCTTTGTTGTTGAAATCGTCTTCTTTCTGTTTCTTTTTGATCTCTTTTTGCTCTTTTTCAAAAGCTTTTTGAAACCCATTTGTAGCCTCTATTTTTAGAGAGTTGGGACGCTCAACTTCTTTGGCACGGGTAGAAATAATGGTCCTTATTTTTCCTTTTGTGTTGCCACCATTCGAATTCTCAAATTGTGCTTGCGTTTCTTTTGGGGAAAGGAAGAATAGAAGGGAAGTAAGAAAAAAGACACTAGATTTCATGGAGTAGAGTTAACTAACAATTTGCAACAAATATAATGCCGATTTTAGACTTTACTGTTTAGAATCTGTTAAAACGTATTATTTAACTGGAAAATTAAAATAGGTATTGGGAAAGGGTTCTTGGACTAATGTAAAATGCCACCATTCATTTTCATAGGGTCTGAATCCATATTCGAGCATTACTTTTCGTAAGTACAGTCTGTTAGAACGTTGCTCGGTTGAAATTTTTGTGTAAAATGGATGCGATTCTTCTCCAAAGAAATCATAGGGACTTCCCATATCAACAACTTGTTTTGTTGCCAGATTGACCAAAGTAAGGTCTACTGTACTTCCTCTACTATGACCCGATTTGGAGGCAATATACCCAAGTTGAAATAATTTGCTTTTAGGAACTTTGGGATAGTATTGATGTTTCATCAGGGTGTCCTCGAGTACGGTAGCCCATTTTACAAAATGGTCTACTGCTTGTTGGGGCCTGTAAGCATCGTAAATTTGAAGACTAAAGCCTTCTTTGAGGACTGCTTGCTGAATTTTATGAAGTGCCAATGCAGTCTTTTCGGTTACAATCAACACGTTATTTTGATAACCTTCAATGGGAGATCCTATAAAATTTTGATCGGTAAGATATCTAAGGTCGTATTTGATGCTTGTGTCGATTGGAGACAGGTACACAAAGCCATCGGGTAAGTTCTGCGAACTTACCAAAAATGAAAAACAAAAAAGCAATGCAAAGCCTGTAACTTTCATAATTCAAAAGTACAAAAAAATAAATGGATTGCTTAATTTTGCCAACTTATGGAAGAACTATCACTCACAACCCCTGCTCTTTTATTTTCTGCAATATCGTTGATTATGTTAGCGTATACCAATCGATTTTTGGCATATGCCTCTGTGATTAGAAATTTGCACGACAAGTATTTAAAAGAAAAAGATGAATCTTTATTACGACAAATTAAGAACCTTAAAATTCGTTTGAATCTCACCAGATGGATGCAGATTTTTGGCATTAGTAGTTTGTTGTTCTGTGTGCTCACCATGTTTCTGATCTACGTAGGAAAGATGTATGTAGCCGTATGGGTTTTTGGATTTGCACTTATTTTACTGATTCTGTCTTTGTCTCTCTTGATCAAAGAAATACAGATTTCTACTCAAGCATTGCAATATCATATTGCTGATATTGAAGAGTATTTAGAGAATAAAAAGTAAGTCGTCGACTTTTTCAAATCGACGACATTCCTAATGTACTAATAAAACCAAGTAGTAGTACTCCTATTAGAAGTTAGCTTTCTAATAGGTTATTTTTCAGTTACTGTATTTAGATCTTCAAGTGCTTTTAGTGCAGGGCTGTGCAGTCCTTTTTGAGTCATTAAAAAATAGTGCGTTGCCATTTCTCGATCATACGTATTGGTGGTATTATCGATGCCCTGTAAAAAGTTTTTTGAAGAATGATCAAAATAAACGGTGACTCCGTTTGCTAAAAATATGGTTATTTTGACTTCCTCGTCTTTAAACATATTTTGATAGTCTGAAATAAAAAAGGCATCCAATACAATTGTATTACCCTTTTGCTCAAAATGATATTTTATAGCCTCTGCATCTTTTTTTGCAGTGATTTTATTTCGACCAAAAGAGGATTTTTTAATGGTAAAATAGCTTTCCTCCGAGTTGCTAGCTTTTACATCAATACTAATATTTGTGCTGTATAGTTTCATTTCACCAAGCACTTCCACCTGTTCTTTATCATCTCGATTTCTGCGTAAAGAACTGTTGTAAAAAAGAGTGTCATCATTGATGACTTTGATGTTTAGAGTGTCTTTTTTGACAAGCCTTAAGGGAATCTTGTCTACACTTGTTCCTTCTATTACATGAGAAGTTCCAAATTCAATTCCTGCAAACCCAACTCCCAATAAAGCAATGATCCAAATTCCTAATAGAGATAAAGAGGTTGCTTTATTCATTTTCTGAACACTACTCGATAAGATGCGAAGTCCTAAAATAAATAGGCTTAAAAATGGAATTCCAATTAGAATAAAAAGCAATGTTGTTAATAGATATTTGGGCAACATAGAGCCATAAAAGAAAGGTGGATAGCTTAAAAAATGTCCGTCTATATTCAGAAATTCTAAACTCCCAATAGAGAATATTCCTAGGATGATGGCAATTAATGTAATTGCAGAAATGATGATTAGAAGTACTCCGATACATTTACCAACAATTTTAAAAATTGCCAATACAATATTACCAAGAGCGTTTATAAAATCCTGAAAACCATCATTTTTGTTGTTCGATCGTTTCCATTTTTGATTGATTTTTTCTGAAAATTCATTGGCACCATCCTTTATTTTATCTGATGCTTGATTTGCTACGTTTTTAACACTTTCCGTTACGTTTTGAAACTCTTCACGAATTTTTTTTTCGATATTATCAATATTCACGGGCTCTCCTTCCATTTGCAATTTTTCAGCAGTTGTTTTAGCTTCTGCCAGTAATACCCAAAGAACGATATACACTAAAACTCCTGTTCCGAAGCCAGCCAAGGTGGTGATTAAAAACGCCAAACGAATCCAGATGGCATCGGTATTAAAATAATGTGCAATTCCCGATGCAACTCCTCCTAGAAATTTGTCATCACCATCTCTAAATAATTTTTTCCCTTTACGGTGATTTCTCTGATACGAATAGCTTGCATCATTATAGGTTTCTTCTGCTTCCGCATAATCTTCGGGCTGCCCCATAATGGTGATAATTTCGTCGATATCGCCCTCGTTAACAACCTGTCTCGCGTCTGTAATTCTTTCCGATAACAGCTCACTTATTCGTGCTTCGATATCTGCAATTATCTCATTTTTTCCCTGCGGATCGTCATTCAGTGATTTTGAGATTGCATCTAAATATCTTCTTAATTTTTGATACGCACTTTCATCGATATGGAAAAAGAATCCGCCTAAATTAATATTGATTGTCTTATTCATTTGTTGTTTTTTTGGTACGGGTTACTATGCTTACTGCTGCTACTAAATTATTCCATGTTTTACTCAGTTCTTTTAAAAACATGCCGCCGTTTTCTGTCAAAACGTAGTATTTTCTTGGAGGACCAGAGGTTGACTCTTCCCAGCGATAGGTGAGTAGCCCCGAGTTTTTTAGTCGAGTTAATAAGGGGTAAATGGTTCCTTCAACAACAATAATTTCTGCTTTCTTTAAACTGGATAGGATTTCAGAAGTATATGCATCGCCATTTTTTAGAATGGACAAAATGCAAAATTCTAGCACACCTTTTCGCATCTGTGCTTTTGTATTTTCTATCTTCATTTATTGGGGTTTAGTGCTCATTATTTTATAAATTTTATCGTAAATGGATACTGATAGTTTTCTCCTTCTTTTGCTTTTAAGGCTGCTATAATGACCAGTGCAACTCCTGTTAATGTGACAATTCCCGTAAGAGTACTCAGTCCAATAAAGTTAAAAACAGTTCCTGAATGAAAATGAAAGTCTAGTGCATTCAAATTGGTAATGGAACTAAGGTTTCTGAAAATACTTCCAACAAAAAATCCTCCTAAGATCAAACTAATAATTCCAGCATATAAGGTATAACTTAAATTAAAATTTACAGCTTCTTTTCCCTGTGCATCTAAAAATGGACTCCGTTGTTTGAGAGTCTGCCATGCAATGAGTGGGGTGATTATTTGCCCAAAGGGAAAAACAAACCCTGCGAATGCAGAGATATGGATGAGAAAAGCATTGGTATTTGTGGTGTTTTGTTTCATGAATGATTTCTTGTTTGCTACTTTCTTATGCAAATATATATCTTTTAAAAGGTATTATGCAATACATAGTACTAATTTTTTTATTTTTTAACATTTAAGACTTTAAAATAAAGGTTGGTAAAAAATTTGAAAACTTTTATTCATAATGGCTTTCTCTGTTTTTTTAAGTATCTTGTGTGCCCAATCTATAACGATTTTATTTTTTCGATTTTTAATTTTGAATGTTTATCAATGAAATTTACACCTGCTAGCGTGAACTTTTTTAATCTTGTAAAATTGCCATTGGCTTATTTTGCTGGTGTAAGGGTTCGATCAATAACAGATCAAGAAGTGATAGTCACCATTACCCATCGGTGGAAAAATCAGAACCCTTTTAAAAGTATGTTTTGGGCAGCTCAAGGAATGGCGGCAGAATTGCCCACAGGTGTTTTGGTCATGAAAGCGATCCAAGATTCAGGAAGAAAGGTTTCGATGTTGGTCACACATCAACAAGCAGATTTCTATAAGAAAGCCACTGGAAAAATCACCTTTTCTTGTACGAGTGGTGATGAAATTAGAGCAGCTATTGAAACCTCCATTCAGACTGGAGAAGGGCAAAAAATTGTACTTACTGCAAAAGGAACAAATTCGGACGGTGTGATCGTTTCTAAATTTGATTTTCATTGGAGTCTTCGTGTAAAATAGAAAGTGATCAATCCCTTTTGAAGGAGTTATTTTACCGCTAGTTTACATCGTGTAAAGGGCTTTGCAATCATTTTTAAATTTTGAGGAATGATTGTCAAATTTACTTAAAACGAAGGATTTAACTTTCCGATAAAAATTGTAAATTCGCAACCCAAGAAAAGAACAACAAATGTTAGATAAAATAAGAATTGTACAGCAGCGTTATGATGAAGTTTCTGATTTGATCATTCAGCCAGAAATTATCATGGACCAAAAGCGTTACGCGCAATTGAGCAAAGAATATAAAGATTTAGGAGATGTTGTTAAAAAAGGAGAGGAATACCAAACTTTATTGAACAATATAGTTGAAGCAAAAGAGATACTATCTGATGGTTCTGATGCCGAGATGAATGAAATGGCAAAGATGGAGATTGAGGAAGCCAACAGTAGAATTCCTCAATTAGAAGAAGAAATCAAGTTGTTATTGATTCCTAAAGATCCAGAAGATTCAAAAAATGCGGTAGTCGAATTACGAGCTGGAACAGGTGGAGATGAAGCAAGTATTTTTGCAGGTGATTTGTTCCGTATGTATTCAAAATATTGTGAAAACAAGGGATGGAAAGTTTCGACAGTAGATTACTCTGAAGGAACCAATGGAGGCTTTAAAGAAATTCAGTTTGAAGTATCTGGGCAAGACGTCTATGGAACGCTTAAGTTTGAAGCGGGAGTTCATCGTGTACAAAGAGTGCCGCAGACAGAAACTCAAGGTCGGGTACATACTTCTGCAGCAACCTGTATGGTGTTTCCAGAAGCCGAAGAGTTTGACGTAGAAATCAATCCAAAAGATGTTCGAATTGATTTTTTCTGTTCTTCAGGTCCCGGAGGTCAGTCGGTAAACACCACCTATTCTGCAGTTCGTTTAACTCACCTTCCTACAGGTTTGGTTGCTCAATGTCAAGATCAAAAAAGTCAGCATAAAAACAAAGAGAAAGCCTTTAAAGTATTGCGTTCGCGTTTGTATGATATGGAGTTGGCAAAGAAAAATGAAGAAGATGCCTTAAAGCGTGGTTCGATGGTTTCCTCTGGAGATCGTAGTGCTAAGATTAGAACTTATAATTATTCGCAAGGTCGTGTTACCGATCACCGAATTGGTTTAACTTTGTATGACTTGTCTAATATTGTAAATGGTGACATTCAAAAAATTATTGATGAGTTGATGATGGCAGAGAACACAGAAAAATTAAAGCAATTGAGTGACGGTTTTTAAACCCAAACTTACTTTCAATAAAAAAACCTCAAAATTATATTTTGAGGTTTTTATTTTTCGAATATGTTGTTAGTAGAACGCTTATTTTTTTTCGACATACAAATGCAATTCTGTAAATTCTTTATCGACAATGATTGAATTCTTTTCATTCGATTTCAATTCTTCCAAAGGAATTTTTACATTATCAACTTCTATCGAGTGAATCGTAAAAGGCAAATTGTGGAAGTTGATGATAAATTGAGTATAATTGGCATTGAAATTTCCTTGCTTGTGTTGTTGTAAGATAAATTCGTCTTTTTTACCAGTTACTTTAAAGGTACGTAAACTATATCTTCCTTTCTTATAGTCAAAGCCATCATGTGCATCGTCATACAATTGAGATTTTTCTTTTCCATCTTTGTAGTATACATCTAAGGTAATTTCATCAAATTTCTTTTCACCTACATATTGTTGTACTGGATATTTAGGAATTACTGCACCTTCTTTGATAAAGATTGGCATGCTGTCTAAATCTGCATCTACCCAAATTTCTTTTCCACCTTCGATGATTTCATTGGTCCAGAAATTATACCAAATACCTCTTGGGATATACATTCTTCTTCCTTTGGAGTTTGGTTCTATAATTGGACATACTAAGATTTTATCTCCATAAATAAATTCATCACTTCTATAGTGGGTTGCTTGATCTTCTTGATCATACAACACCAGCGATTTCAAAATAGGTGTTCCATTGTTGATGTAGTTCCAAAAAGCGGTATATAAATACGGTAAGAGTTGGTATCTCAATTCTATAAATTTCCGAACGATATCCGTAATCTCTTCTCCAAAAACCCAAGGTTCTTGATCTCCATGATCTCCAGAAGAATGGACTCTACAAAAGGCATGAAATACACCTAATTGAATCCATCGTGCAAATAATTCACCTTGAGGTTGTTCTGCAAACCCACCAATATCACTTCCAGCAAATGAAAAACCAGACATAGCCATACGCTGTGCTTGAACATTGGCAATCCAAAGGTGTTCCCATGTGGCCACATTGTCTCCCATCCAAGTAGAGGTATAGCGTTGTGCACCCGAGTAGGCAGATCTCGTAATTACAAAAGGTCTTTTTGGATAGGCATATTTTTTTACTCCATGATAGGTAGCACGTGCCATTTGTGTGCCATAAATATTGTGAGCTTTTCTGTGCGAACAAGGATTTCCATCATAATCATGACGAACATCATCTGGGAACGATTTGTTTGGAACGTCCATTACTGCAGGTTCGTTCATATCATTCCACACTCCTTTTACTCCAATATCTTCAATTAGTTCTTGAAACAGTCCAGACCACCATTCTCTTACTTCGGGTTTTGTAAAATCGGGGAAATAACATTCTCCTGGCCAAACTTTCCCTTTCATATAAGGCCCATCTGCTCGTTTACAGAAATAATCTTTGTCCAACGCTTCTTTAAAAACATCGTATTCTAAATCAATTTTAATTCCTGGATCGATAATGACTACGGTTTTAAATCCATCATTTTCCAATTCTTTGACCATTCTTTTTGGGTCTGGAAAATATTCTTTATCCCATGTAAAACAACGGAAACCTTCCATATAATCGATGTCCAAATAAATTGCATCACACGGAATTTTTAAATCTCTAAAGGTCTGTGTAACCTCTTTGACATTACTTTCTGGATAATAACTCCATTTACATTGATGAAACCCCAATGCCCACAAAGGAGGTAAGGTATGTGGCTTTCCGGTGAGGTCGGTGTAGTTGATCACTACATCTTCCATTTTTGGACCATAAATAAAGTAATAATTCATTTCACCACCCTGAGCCCAAAAACTAGTTACATTTCTTCTTTCTTGTGCAAAATCGAATTGAGTCTTAAAGGTATTGTCAAAGAAAATACCATAAGATTTGTCATTTTGAATAGCGGTATAAAAAGGGATTGCTTTGTAAATTGGGTCGGTATCTTTACCAAAAGCATACGAATCTGTTGCCCAGTTTTCAAAACGTTTTCCTTTTAAATTTACGGCTACTGGTTTGTCACCCAGACCATAAAAACTTTCAGATTTCTGACAAATTTTACTCATCTTTACAATGTCTCCACCATATTCGTAACTTTCTTCCCAATGAAAACCTATTTCATCTTGGTTGATGAGTTTTAAATCTAAGGCATCATAGATAGAAACTTGTAGACTGAGCTTTTCAATTTTACAAATTAATTTTGAAGTTTTAATAATGTAATGTTCTTCATCTTCGGTTACATCTAAAAAAAGATATCCTCTGCTGGCATGAACGGTTACACCGTAGGAAAAGTCGTTTTCAAACTTTCCACTAGTGGCATATCGAAATCGAATGACACTATCGCGAACTACTGTGAGTTGAAGGACAACATTGTTCTTTGTGGTAAAATAAAGGGTATCAACGTCTTTTTTATAGTTGACTATTTCTGAGGGGAATAAATTCCCTTTGTGTTCTAGTTCAGTATTGACAATCATATGATTTTTCTTCTAAGATCTGTATTGCAAAAATCGTAAAAGTTAATGAGAAAATGAATCCTACACTTTCTTTTTTACGATATCGTATTCGTTTGATTTTCTGTAGGAAAAAGGATTTATTTCCCTTAGTATCTGTTGTACAGCAATGGTTTTAAAGCATTCTACTTTATGTTTGAAAGTGAGTGTCTTTTGCGAATAATTTAATAAATGAATCTCTTTTTTAATGAATATGTAGCGAGTGGGTTTATTGATATTTGAAAGCAACCATCGCTAGTGGGGGCAATGTCAATGCGATTGAGTTTTCTTTGCCATTCCATGTTTTCCGTTGTGAGTTTGCAGTGCTATTTTTAAAGTTATTCGATCCAAAAAAAGCACCTTCATCACTATTGAAAATTTCTACCAAACGTCCTTTTTTAGGAAGTCCAATTCTATAATTTTCTCGTGGAATTGGTGTAAGATTGAGTACAACAATCACTGTATCTTTTTCGTCATTAGTTTTTCTTAGATAAGATAAAATTGATTGTTCATGATCTCCATGGTCGATCCACTCAAAACCCTCATAAGAAAATTGTTTGGCATACAAGGCGGGTTCATTTCTATAGAGTGTATTGATTTCCTTAACCAAGTTTTGTGCCCCTTTATGTGCCTCAAAACCCAATAGATTCCAATCCAAACTTTGTTCAAAATTCCATTCAGATACTTGTCCAAATTCACATCCTTGAAACATGAATTTTGTTCCTGGGTGTGTGTACATAAAACTATATAGTAAACGCAAATTGGCAAAACGTTGCCACTCGTCACCAGGCATTTTATCTAAGATGGATTTTTTGCCATAGACCACTTCGTCATGAGAAAGTGGGAGCATGAAATTTTCTGTAAAGGCATAATTTAAGCTAAAGCTTAAATCGTTTTGATGATATTTTCTGTAGGCAGGTTCTTTAGAGAAATAGTCTAAAGTATCATGCATCCATCCCATCATCCATTTCATCCCAAAACCGAGTCCGCCCAAAAAAACAGGGCTAGAGACTTTTGGAAATGAGGTCGACTCTTCTGCAATGGTTTGAACATCTGGAAAATTTTCATAGACAGCAATATTCATCTCTCTTAAAAAGGCTATTGCTTCTAAATTTTCTCTACCACCGA
>Ga0257120_1000267_pt1 | contig 40725 bp, 40 predicted proteins | sample SI106_10metaG_FD_190153 | JGI IMG/M metagenome (GOLD analysis project Ga0257120, IMG submission 190153) | Marine microbial communities from Saanich Inlet, British Columbia, Canada - SI106_10 | ecosystem: Environmental > Aquatic > Marine > Inlet | place: Canada: British Columbia | collected...
CGTGTAAAAAGGCCATATCAAAGGTGCCGGTGGCAAAACCCACCAAGGCAAATATCAACGCAGTGCCGGATAGGGACAGCGCCACAGGATAGCCCGCCATCAATACTAGGCAGACCACCAAAAACATGAGCAGAGGAATAAATTCAACCATCAGATTAGCGGCTCTATGTGATGTAATTCAATTTGCGGTTCCGCAATAGGCTGCTTGCCCATCAACACTAGGGCACTTCTAAGAATTTCAGCTAGGCCTTGCAGCATTAGGGTGGCAGGCATCAATAGCAGCAGCGTCTTTAATAGGTAAATACCCTGAATGCCACTGCGCTCCTCCGAGGTCTCGCCAATCGCCCAGCTGGCGGCGACATAGTCCCAGGAAAAGATAAAGATCAGCAGACTCACCGGCAGTAAAAACACCAGACCGCCAAGCAGATCCACCAGCGCCTTGCGCCGAGGGGAAAAACCGCGATAAAAAATATCCACCCGCACATGACCACCGCGCTGCAGGGTAAAGGCAATACCAAGCATAAACACCAGCCCATGCAAATAGGTGATCGACTCTTGCAGAGCGATGGATCCGCTCTGAAAATAGTAGCGTAGCACCACAACCACTACGGTCATAACAACCATGACCAGACAGAGCCACGAGATTGCGCGGCCAGTAATATCGGTAAAGCGGTCAATACTGCGGATGATTAATAGCAACTGATCCACCATGATAAAATTTCCAAATTAAATCGCGTCCGCGAGTATAGCGGGCTTCATCAGGGGTCGAAAGCACCAAGGATAGTTTCGATGACATAGGGAAGCTTGCCACACAGTGAATAGTAGTAGTTACGAAATAAATGGTTAAAAAGATAATTAAAGAAATTTCACAAGCTGCCGATTTAAAATTACGATGGGGTGAGAACCCTCCCAAAGAAATACCAGTGCCAACTAATTCTGGACGACAATAGGTCGCCCAACCGGTTACTGGAACAAAGTAATTATGGTGAATGTTATGTCAGGTGTAGAAGTCAACCTAAGAGCCCCCCAGCCGCAGAGCCCTAGTAGCGGCCAAGGTGAGTCACGCATCGTGAAAGCCGCCCCGGCGGAATTGAAGACTACGCCGACATTATCCGTAAAAGAACTCAGTAGCGAAGCTACTGCACGTCGAGGTGACGTAGCTGATCAGATGACGAAAACGGTTGATGACATCAAGTCAGCTGTTGAAACGCTCAATTTGACGATGAAAAAAATCCCAACCTCACTGGCCTTCTCTGTTGATTCTGCATCTAACAGAGTTGTGGTTCAGGTCACTAATGAGGAGACCGGTGAAGTTGTTCGAACGCTTCCAGGAGAAGCGGTTCTTCAGATCGCTCGTAATTTGGAGTCTCTCAAGGGAGTGCTATTCGACGAAACTTTTTAATGCCACCCGACCCAGAGAGGCCTTCCATATAAAGGCTCTTCTATTTTGGGTCGCAAAGCATTTGACGGTCATATTCTTGGTAATCGAGTTAGCCCATCAAGCTCTACCCTCAGATAGCACCTAATAAAAGCCCCCCTCCATCGAACACTCGTTTTTTCTATACAGGGCAGAAATAGACTTACAAAACTCTAGGAATGTCAGCTCTAATACAAAAATTTTGTTAAAGGCCAATCGCAGGGCCAAGGCAATAAATGCGGTATCGTTTGTTAAAACCCGAATGATATTAAGCATCTCCTCGACACAGCCAGCCGGGTCAGATGCAACTCCTTGTTAAACCGCACCAGTATCAATGCATGTCAATTTGTCGGTCCATAGTGGTTAGCAAACTTTTTTATATCTCTTTCACCTAACAGTCATGAGCTGAGCTAAATCACCATTTCGCCCTACAAAAAATAATGCAGATAAAGTATGTATCGTCGATGTCATCCAGTATTTTGGTCAGGAATATCGCAACCTGTGGTAATTCTGTATTTCAAATAGGCCAGAGGCGCCGCTGCAGAGCCTGACGTTCAGATTCAAGTAATGGTCTTTTATCAGGGCTGGGCACTAACGTTATAACCACAGGTATAGAACAATTTTTGGCAACCAGGCGGTTGTTAACAAAACATCGCTTCGAACGTTTCTTCAAATGCCAGTCTACTTAGTCAAATTGCAGCCGGCGCGAAAGGATCCATGGCCGTGCCTGCTCCCGCCACTCTCCAATCAAGCAAAGATTCATTAAAGTGGTTTCAGTTCCTTAAAGAAATTTTATTAGCTGCCGATAGTAAAGGGGTACGCGGATTGTTGATGGCAACACTTCAATCTCCTAACTTAACAAGAAATGTAAATTACGAAATTTAGAGGACTGACTATGAGTGTCATTAATACAAATACAGCGGCAACAGTAACTGCTAACGCGTTAGCACGAAACGAACGAGCAATGGGCCAAACGATGGAGAGACTCTCCACAGGCTCAAGAATCAATTCAGCAGCTGATGATGCTGCGGGATTGGCGATTTCCTCAAAATTGACCTCTCAGGTACGGGGTTTAGACCAGGCGCAACGCAATGCTAACGACGCGATTTCAATGATTCAAACCGCTGATGGAGCGGCAATCGAGATCGACAATATGTTACAGCGTATGCGTGAAGTGTCTGTACAAGCGGCAAACGGTACAAACACAACTTCTGACATAGCGAACCTTGATATCGAATTTGCAGCGCTTGCTGATGAAATAGACCGCATCGTAAACGCGACAGAGTGGAACGGTATGTCCATTCTGGACGGTAACAGCGGTACAGGAGGTAAGTTCGATTTTCAAATTGGCGCCAACGATGCACAGACCCTATCGGTCGATTTCGCTGATTTTAATCTGGCGGCCGGTGCAACAGCCACAGTTGCACAGACCAAAACGGATGCCGTAGAAGCTGTGCAGACTCTCTCGTTCACTCACACCAACTTTGCTGTGGGTGATACCATAACCATTGGTGGGATTGAAACTACCTTGACAACGGCTGTAACGTCTAATGCAGATATTGTGACAGATTTAGCCGCCAATACAGAGTTAGCTGCCATCTATGATATTGCTAAAGTTTCTACCACCGGGCTTACCCTGACTCAAAAAACCGCGTCGGATTTGAGTGAAGTAGTTTCTATATCGGTCAATACTGCTAAGGCGTCAACTCCTTCGGTAGTGCTTTCTACAGCTGGTCAGGCAGCTAGAGCCGCAGTAGCTGCAGTAACAGATGGCTCTCCAATGGCATCTAACCTTTCAGGTGCCTTGAGCGCTAACGGAACCATTACATCAACAACGGCCGGTATCGTTACTACCATTGATGCAGCAATCGCAGGAGTAGCTTCACAGCGTGCCACATTTGGTGCCGCAATAAACCGTCTGGAATACACCGTTGATAATCTGGCGAATGTTTCACAGAACACCTCTGCATCGCGCAGCCGCATTCAGGATGCTGATTATGCAGCAGAGACTACTGAATTAGCCCGCACTCAGATTATCCAGCAAGCTGGTACCGCTATGCTGTCTCAGGCCAATCAGCAGGCTCAGTCGGTTCTTGCCCTGCTCAAGTAAGTGAAGGAAAGGTAACGCAGGAATGGGTTAGATATTTTTATTCCCAAGTCCTTTAAAAAACCTCGGTTATTATGACCGGGGTTTTTTATTGCCTAGGTAATTTAGGGTCTAAATTTTGATATTGACAGAACCAGCTGGGCTTGCAGAAACGATTTAAAATAGACCAGCACAAGCCCGAGGCCTAGGCCTCGAAATGGGCGACTTGCTTCAAAAGGACCGCTCTATGTTTGCAAAGATAATTTTTCACAGGCCCATAAGGACTCTGTGGCAAGTAAATTCGCTCCAATTACTATCAGAAAAGTTTTCTAGTGAAGTCATGCACTTTGAATCTCTGGAGTGCTTATCATCCAGAAGGCTTTGATCTGGTTAAGACAGAATGAAATTTGCACAAAGAAGAATCTGGCTTTCGTTGACGATTAATCCCTGCCAACCATTCAGCCCGCAACTCAGGCGGAACCTAAACAGCATTAAACAGAGTTCTCGCTATAAATAAGTGGCATGCAAAAGGAAATTTCTTCAAAGACTACAAATACCTTAAAAAAGTGACGCTAGTTACCAAGCATCTCTTCGGATATTTTTTATAACTGGAGATAACAGTAGGTGAAAAAATGTTTATTGAGAGCCCAAACGGCAAGTTTGTAAAGCGTACCTTATGGAAGATTGGCATAAGACAATAGCAGGATCTCAACTAGCAAGTTATAAATCGCAGAGCTTGCAAGCTCTAGCTCAGCTACTAGTATCCTCACCTAGTAAATATATTACTGTAATGATCCACACCAGCCTTTATTTATCATAGGCTTTAGAGAGCGTTTCCAGCTGCCCTGTCAGGTAATCTTTTATGCCATTGAGCTTTTCAGTGAGAACTTCCATCGCGGTAAATTGGCTAATATAACGGTCGTAGAGTAGTTCCATCCTGGTTTCTAATGTCGCTAATTCTTCTTCGTATTCTTCGCCTAAATCTTCGGCATTTGATTCGCGGGTGGCGACTATACCGTCACTAGCGAGGAGCGCCTCGATAACTGATGCAACATCCTGCGCCATTCCTACACTGCTCGAGCCGTAGAGCGCTTGATCGTTAGTATTGGCAGTCAGCATCATTACGACATCGTTGTAGTTATCTTCGACGGCTTCATCAAATGTGGCTTCATCAAAAGTTAAGTCGCCCTTACTGTTAATAGTGACACCAATATCTCTGAAGGCCGAAATCTCGCCAGATGCTGTTGAGGAGTCCTCACGCAGCGCATCTCTTATTTGATTGGTGATATACCGTGCGCTAGCAAAATCCCGCTGTAAATCGCCGCTGTGTTCAATGTCTTCATCAATTGTTGAAGTGGTGAGTTCGTCCATCAGGTCGCGAAAGTCATTGTACACTGTGACGATATTTTCAAGTTTGGTTTGCAGTGCTGATGTGTCACTGTAAATGGCCACAGTTGCCGCGGACGCAGTAGTTTCATAAAGGGTTAGGGTCGCACCAGTAACAACGTCAGAGAATTCATTGCTGCCTCGAGTGATCGTTAGTCCATCAAACTCAATCTCGGCATCCTGAGCAGCTTGCAGTGTGTTGCCGGTATCACCAAACCCGAGATCGGGATTTGACGAGATCGTAAAGACACCTTCACTACCGGTTTTGCCAGTCAAGATAATACGATAATTTGTGCCACCGGTGCCGGTATCCACTAACGACGCCGTAACCCCCGTGTCTGCAGTATTGATTGCGCTCACAACTCCCGCAGGGGTTAAACTTGAGACCGTAATTGCTGTGGTCGCGGTGCTTGAACTGCCAACGGTAATGGAAATATCAAATGAGTCAGTGCCAATAGCGTAATCAGATGCATTGTATTCATCTGAAATCATGATTTGCTCAAGGGCCAGTTTTTCAACTGAGATGGCGTAACTGCCGTCCACTTCAGTGCCATCAAATGCAGTGAACCCTAGTGCGGTGTCCGTCGTTGCACCATAGCTATTGGCTACCTCTGAAGTATCATTGAGACTTTCAAAGGCGGTCTGCAGCAGGCTCAGTTGAGATGAGATCAATCCGTATCCGGAAACCTGTGCCTCGGCATTATCGATTGCCGTTTGGATAAGTGCTTGCTTTGGAACTTTTTCCGCATCCGTTAGGTTTCTCGCGAGGGAGACCACATCAACACCCGAGCCTGCATCCAATGCAGTCATCACCTGAGTTGAAACAGCGGTAGTGGTCTTGGTAGCGGTTGCAGTTACAGTTTCAGCCATATTTAGTGTCTATTTGTAGTTTTGACTGGCAAGCCCTATGGCTGGTGCCTTTGCTTGGTTACAGTTAAGTTATCGGATGTAGTCAAACAAACTTAACTGTGCGATTTTAATAAAACTGCTCTGACCGGCCTCTAATGACATTATCTCTGAAGTCAACTCAGTGATTGCGGTGGTGTAATCGAGATCTTGAGCTTGTGAAAGCAAGGTTTTATAGCGAAGATTGGTTTCAGCCAGTGCTTCGAGCTGAGAGTCAGCAGTATTAACGCGGCCACCTACATCAGCAAGGGAGAGGGCCATGGTTTCTGTTAAATCACTAATCTCACTGAGACTAAACGCCATTTGCGTCGTGTCATTGCTTTCTAAAGCAGCAGTAAAGTCGTCGATGATAGTAAAAAACTCGACCCTTTCAGAGCTGCCATCACTATTTTCGCGAATGACACTGGAAAAAATTTCATTGCCGGGTTTATTCAACGACAACTGACGCTGAGCCGATACATCAAGCATCATCCGGCTGTCGTCACCTTGGTATACGGTATCACCATTTTCATTTTCACCAAAAGGTTCTGAGCTGACCATCGCACCTGCAAAAATATAGTTACCTGAGGCGTCAGCAGTGTTGGCCAGAGACAGCATCTGGTCACGCAGCGCACTGACTTCGGCGGCAATAATTTGTCTGTCAGCAGATGAAAACGTATCACTTTGTGCCTGCACCGCTAGCTCACGCATACGCTGCAAAATATTTTCCGCACTTTTCAAGGCACCTTCTTCTGCACCCAAGCGACTTTTGAAGGCCATTAAATTGCTTTCAAACCCTTCTTGCCGGTTTAAGGCACTGCTTAAACGCTGGATCACACCCGCCTTTTCCGGATCATCACTAGGCTTCGCAATTTGCTGGCCCGTCGCCAACTTCGACTGCAGATCAGCGACCTTGGCCTGCTGATTTGACATCTGCGTCATGGCGCGTTCAAAAATCTGGCTGGTAGAGACTTTCATGAGTCAATTCCTTAACGAATACTTAATATTGAATCAAACAGTTTGGAGGCGACCTGGATAATCTGCGCCGAGGCCTGATAGGCTTGTTGGAAACGAATAAGCTCGCCAGCTTCTTGATCTAGACTGACTCCAGACACCTGATCTTTCGCCGCAACGGCCTGATCGTAGACAACTTGTAGCGCCTCTTTTGACATCATTGCCAGGGCGGCTTTACTGCCCACGCCGTTAACCAAATTGATGTAGGCTTCACCTAATGTGCTGCCATCAGCCATTAACTCTTTGTCTTGCAGGGCGACAAGATTGAGCATATTGCCATTGTCGCCAATGCCATCTTTATTGCTGTCGACAACGAATAGATCACCCGCCACAGGACTGCCTTCAAGCGCGAGGGTAAACCCTTTGTGAACTATATCCTGGCCCTCTGAGTAGCTGCGTGTGGCAACCAGGGTGCCAGTTGCTGTATCAGTGATGGTATATTCGGTGGCGGATGTAAATTCAATAATAAATGGTGCCGCCGCACTCGCAGCGACTTCATCGCTGTCGGTGGTGGAAAAGCCCGCTGCGACGCGCCCGCTGTCAGTGCCTGTAACAAAAACTGCTAGGTCTTGTGTGACTGTACCCTCAACATAAATGCCGGTGCGCAAACCCAGCACGGCGAGATCTCTGGGTAGTCCATCATCACCAAAGGTGAAGCGAATCTCTTCGTCTGCTTCGAGCTGCAGCTGGCCGACAAATATCTTATTGGACTGTCCCAGCGCATTGTCACTGGAAGTACTGTCCGGGTTAGAGAGGGTAATATTTTCCCCGTCATAGCCGCGGGCATTGGTTATCTCTAATTTTCCATCATAGGTGATATTGGCCATCACATTAGTGCTGTCGGTTTGTTCATTGATGGCATTGGCAAGCTCACGCACCGAGGTCAAAGGCGTACCATCGCCAATCAGTACGCCATTAATATTAACCTGCTGAGTGAAATCGATACTGTCTTCTTCAATGGTTATTAGGTTAGTTGCTGTGGCGGTAACACCAGTGGAGTCTGTGGCAGCATTGATCCAGGTAGCCATCAGGACAGCGGAACTGACTGCGCCGGCTTCCAGCTCCAGAGCAGCCATGGAGTAATCGTTTAGCACTAGGACATTGGCGCTGATCAGATCGACAGTTACAGAGGAGTCATTGCTCTGCAATGACACATCAGCGGATGTCGCCGTGGCACTAAGGGTAGTAGTAGTCGACTCAGAACTAATGCCGTTATCGTCGACCAACCATTCATTACGCTCTACATCGCGAGCCAAAAACCCATAGGTTAAGTCAAGCCCCAGATAGGCCTCGGAGCCCGTCGCATTGAGATAGGAATCGCTGTAACTGCTGTCATCACGGAAACCCGAGTCACTCGACATTAAAATGGCCTGAGTGCTACTGTCAATGCTCTGCCCGAGTATATGGACTCCGTCACTGGTCATGACCTGAAAGCTCAGGTCGCTGCCAGAGTCGACTTCCAACATCAGCGCCGCACTGTCGATCCCTTTGGGAATCACAAATGCGGGGGTTAAATAGCTTCCGCTTACCGTTTCACCGGCTGCACTGCTTGGATTATTGCCGAGACTGAGGATGCTGCTGCCATATTCAAAGCTATCAAAAGCCGGAGTTGCCGAGTACTCCAGACTAACTCGAGCTTCGCCAATATTGGCTGCATCGGACATAGCGCGCATAGTATCTGCTGCTGCCACACCCAGTGGGTCGGTAACTAAAAGACGCATGCCGCCAGCTGGGCGCTCCTTTGCGTCAATTCGGTAGGTTTCGCCGTCTACGGGTTGATCGCCCACTGTGATAGACAGTCCTGCGTAGCTAAAACTGGCAAATCCCTGTTCTGCAACGGTTACGGCGCCACTGCTCTGATTTTCGATCAGCCAGCTATTTTGCTCGCTACTCCAGGTGATCTCGAAAGGGGCATTGTCGAACTCTTCCCCACTAGTCACTTCTATGGCAATAGCGGCATTGGCGTTGCCAGCAGGAGCGGAGACCGTAAAGTCCAAATCGATAGCGAATAGGTCGCCGCCTGCTTCGCCACGACCATCAAGACCGGCACTGTGAATTTGATTAATCTCTGCAACCAATGTCTGGGCCAAAAAATCGAAGCTGTCCATTGCCGGTGCTAGCGTCTGGGAACGAAAATTCATCAGCCCGCCGAGTTCGCCATTAGTCACGGTACTGGCAACTCGACTATCGCCGTAGGGTTCGATTATCAGATCAACTCGACCAGGATCGTTATCGTCAAAACTTACACCAAGTTCATAGTGCAACTTGTCATCGGTAATCACGCTGCCGGCGCTGCTCGCCAGGCGGACTGTTACCTGGCCTGAAGTGACCTCCGTTACATGGATCTTGGTGATCGCTGACATCTCACGCAGCAGTTGATCGCGCTGATCGAGCATCATCGGTGGCTGACTGCTGAGGGTAAGCTTTTTGTTAAGCTGTTTGTTTACAAACGCCAACTTTTCAGACAGGTTATTTAATTGGTTGACCTGTGACTCGATACTCTCTCGAGTCTCCAGTTCGACGGCACCCAACTGGTCGGATAATTCTCGGAACCTTGAGGCCATACCCTCGGCATCACGGAGAAAACTGCTGCGTAGATTAATTGACGCAGGGTCGGCACTCACGGCACTGGCAGCGGCAAAAAACTTGTCCATTGCGCTGCTGAGGCCAGAGGCTTCAGAACCCATAATGTCGACTACCCGATTGGCATAATCGATCAACGGCTGCTGGTTGGATAGCTGGCTGCCGCTATCACGCAAGCTCGATTCGGCAAATTCGTCATAGGCACGTGCAATATTGTCAAGGCGTGCGCCGGAACCAACAAATACTGTTCCCTGCTGGCTTGGGGCATTCTCTGAAGTTTCAGAAACCTGACGTGAATAGCCTTCGGTGTTGAGGTTGGCAATATTGTTACTGACTGTTGAAAGGGCCTGGCGATACAACTGAGTTGCGCCTGCTCCGATCGATAGAATATCTGCCATAGTCCCCTCCTTAAATTTTCTGAGTACTTATTATTAAGTACTTTATTCTGTTAATAGCTGCTGGAACTCAACGTCGCCCAGACAGTGGCAATGACGTTTTAACGTCACCGCGGTCAATTGCCATTGGCTTTACTTCTGACCCATTTTGCAGCGGCAGAGCATTCGATGGCATCTGCCCATAGGCTGCTATAGCCCTGCTCGGCAAGGCTCCAGGTGAAGCGCTAGGAGAGGTGCTGGGAGAGGTGCCTTGCACCTGGTCGCTAAGCCACTTGCCCATACCAAAGGTACCCTTTTGAGCCATAACTTGAGCCAGCTCTTCATGGTACATCTGTTCAAATGTGTCTTGACTTGAAGAGCCCATGAGGTCGCTTTTCAATGGCGCATTGGCCTCGCGCATGGACTTGAAAATCATCTGGATAAACATGGCTTCAAATTGCTGACCCACTTCCTGAGCAGCGCCAGCATCATCCCGTTTAGCGCGCACTTTAAGGTTTCCAAGACCGGCAAAATCCAGATGGCTCTTGGCTGAGAGGCTAATATCGCTCATTTAGATCACCACCAGTTCGGCGCGCAAACTGCCGGAGCTTTTTAACGCTTCCAGGATCGCAATCAATGAAGAAGGTGTCGCGCCAACCTGGTTAACCGCATCCACGATTTCACGCAGATCCACACCGGGCTGAAATAGAAACATTTGGTTGTTTGGCTCTTCCACATCTATGTCCGCATTGGTCACGCCGGCGGTCACACCATCACTAAACGGGCCAGGCTGGCTGATTTCATTTGTTGCGGTAATCCGCACCGAAATCGTGCCATGAGTCACAGCAACTGCATTAACACGAACATTGCGATTTATCACGGCAGTGCCGGTGCGCGAGTTAATCACGACGCGTGCCGGTGGTTCGCCAGGAGTCACATCGAGGTTTTCAATCATGCTCATAAAGGCAACGCGCTGAGAGGAATCTGACGGTGCCATCACTGCGATAGACACTGCATCCAAGGCACTGGCAACGCCGGCACCAAAGGTGGTGTTAATCACTTGGGTAATCGCATTAGAAGTAGAAAAGTCGTTGTCTTTTACATTTAGAACAATATATTCCGAGCTATCAAAAGGCGTTTCTACTAAGCGCTCAACCATGCCTCCATTGGGGATACGACCAGAAGTGGGGACACCAATGGTGACGCTGCTACCTGCCGCATCTTCGGAGATACCAGTGACGGTCATAGCGCCCTGTGCCAGAGCATAGGTATTGCCATCGACACCGCGCAACTGAGTCATTACCAGGCTGCCGCCGCGCAAGCTTTCGGCAACGCCAATAGCCGACACATTAATATCAATACGCTGACCGGGTTTGGCAAAGGCAGGCATTTCAGCAGTAACCATTACCGCGGCAACGTTTTCTAATTTCATTTCTTTCTGTGCATTCTGTGATGCCAGAGAGGCCATAGCATCACCCAGATCGAAGTCACTGACTGGGCCATCAACACTAACACCCAAGCCGGACAACAGGGTTTTGAGACTCTGGGCAGATAGCGGTAAATCTTTGCCATCACCAGTGCCCTGCAAACCCACAACCAGTCCAAAGCCGACCAGCTGGTTAGAGCGCACACCGGCAACATCAGTGAGATCTTTGATGCGGTCAGCGCTGACAGCGGTAGCCATCAGGGCGCCCAACAGAATCAAACATTTTAGCTTTAATATAGTGTTCTTAATCATGGGGCTATCACCTGCAACCGCTTAAAACGGCCAGAATTTAAAAATAAGTCCTGTGCCCCAGCCCGGCTTTGACGCCTTGGCTAGATCACCTGTACCACGGTATGAAATTTGTGCATTGGCAATGCGACGTGACAGCACTGTGTTGTCTGGCTGAATATCCGCTGGGCGAATAATGCCTTTAACGCGAATAAACTCGCTGCCTTCCGTGAGAGCCAACTGCTTTTCACCGAGAATCACCAGATTGCCGTTACTTAGCACTTCAACCACCATGGCTGAAATGGAACCGGTCAATGAAGCGGCTTGATCGGCAGTGCCGGTCCCGTCACTGGTGACTGTGCCGCCATCCAATTTAAAATCGCTAAAGAAGCCGGTACCGCGACCAATCTTATCTAGCACCGAGTCTTTCTGGGCTTCGGTGACAACGTCATTAGTCGATGCTCGACTGGTAGAAATATCACTGCTGCGGGATGCCTGAGTAGTTTCGCTAAGCAGTACTGTCACCAGATCACCGACTTTAAGATCGCCACCCTGGTAGCTGCGCAGGTCGCCAAAAAGGCCCATGCCGTTGTTGAAAATGGCGCCGGTGGCCTGAGTTTTTGGCGCTGCAGGTGCAGGCTGTACCGGGGCAAATTCGGCTGTCGGCATCAGATTTGGCGCTGTTGCACAGGCGCCCATCAATGTCGCTGTTGTACTAATTGCCAGAGCCCGCAGAAGGTTCATCATTGCGCCTTAAAGATTATTGTTCAGGAAGCGCAACATGCCATCTGCTGCAGAGATTGCCTTGGAGTTGACCTCGTAGGCGCGCTGAGTCTCGATCATATTAACCATCTCTTCGACCACATTGACGTTGGATGCCTCGAGGGCGCCCTGCATCAACATACCGGCGCCATCAGCGCCAGGCAGCACAACCAGTGGATCGCCACTGGCGTTAGTCTGCTGCATCAGATTGCGGCCGATGGGCTGCAAGCCAGAATTATTCACAAAGCGTGATAGCTGAAGCTGACCAATCTGACTGGAGCCACCCCCGTTCGACAGCTCAACAGTCACTACGCCATCGCGACCAATGGTTAAACTCGCAGCGTTCTGGGGCACGGTAATCGCCGGCAGAAGCGTTTGACCACCAGCGGTGACTAAATTGCCTTCGGCAGAGAGCTTAAATGAACCGTCGCGGCTATAGGCTATAGTGCCGTCAGCCTGCTGAACCGAGAAATAACCATCGCCAGAAATCGCCAGATCCAAGGCATTTTCGGTGGTAATAATATTGCCCTGTGCATGGAGCTTTTCCGTGGCTACAACCCGGGTACCTGTACCCAGCATCAGTCCAGTCGGGGTCTCCGATTCGGCGTCAACCTGACCACCAGCTGGAACGATGTTTTGATAAAGCAGGTCTTCAAATACCGCTCGGTCTTTCTTAAAACCGGTGGTGTTAACGTTAGCCAAGTTGTTTGAAATAACTGACATGCGCGTCTGCTGAGCAGTCAGGCCAGTTTTAGCAATCCAGAGTGAAGCATCCATCTTTTATAACCTTTTCAATTACGCCTTAAGGGATTAATAAAGCCCTTATGGAATTAGGGAAGTCCTTAACCTATTAAGGAAGTCTCATCATTGTTGAGCCAGCCTCGTCGATCGACTGAGTCTCTTTAACTAACTTCAGCTGCATTTCAAACTGACGGCTGAAATCTAGCATTTTGATCATGGTGCCCACGGGGTTGACGTTGCTGCCCTCGAGCATTCCCGGCAGTACTGATACTGCTAGAGGTCCGCTGTTAAAATCCTGCCCCTTAAGGGCCTCATCGCGAGGTTCAAACAAGCCGTCCGGGCGACGTACCAATTGAGTCTGACTGGCATCCCGCAACATTAACTGTCCAACAGCAACTGCCGCAGCTTCTGGCTCAGTAGGCAACTGCGCAAACACAGTACCATCTGGACTGATGGTGATAAGGTTGCCGACTGGTACTGAAATCGGACCGCCTTCGCCCATTATCAAGTCACCTATAGCATTCTCAAGCACACCGCTGGGGCTGACTTTTAGATCGCCGCGGCGGGTATAGGCAATATCACCGCTCTCAGTTTGAATACCCAGTACTGTCTGATCATTCATGGAAATATCTAGGGGCCGGCCGGTACTCATGGGCGTTCCAGGAGTCAGATTAATCACATCGGTGATCTGCAAACCTGGCTGAAAGCGCGTTTCAAGTCCCGGGCCATCAATCTTTACTGCCGACGAGGCAATCTGAAAGCTCTTCTTAAAGCCAACTGTCGAGACATTCGCCAATTCGTTGGTGATGGCCGCTCGCGCAACAGATTGACTCTGCATTGCCGACAGTGCTGTATAAGTTAATTTATCCATTTCAGATTCCTCTTACCACTCGCCTAATGAAGCACTTAACCGCGGATTTGAATAATGGTCTGGGTTAATGATGAGCTGGTCTCAATCGCTTTGGCGTTGGCCTGGAAATTTCGCTGAGCGGTAATCAAGTCGACCAATTCAGCGGTCAAATCCACGTTGGAGCGCTCTCGCGCACCAGCACGAATGGTGCCGAAGCCAGCGGCTCCTGGCTCACCCAAATTCGCATCACCAGATACCGATGTGGCGTAGTAACTGGTGTCACCGACCTGACGCAGGCCCTTAGGCGTAGCAAAGTTCGCAAGAATAATTTTACCAAGAGATTTCTGTGAGCCGTTTGAGTAGCTGGCTACAACCAAGCCATCGTCACCGATGTTTACACCGACCAAATCACCTTCTGGCGCACCGTTTTGAGACTGACTCAACACCGAAAATGGGCTGTTGAACTGAGTACTGTTGTCATAGTTAAGGGTGATATCGCCACCGGTAATACCGGCGCTCTCCAACTTCACACCAGCGACAGGCGAGACCAAGGAACCACTGGTATCAAAGGTCAGCTCACCTTTATCAAGGAAGATCGGCGTCCAATAAGGCACGTCGTTTGAATCAAATTCACCTCCATCGGTGGTCTCAGTCCAGTCGCCATCTTTGGTTTGGGTGACATAGACAGTACTGGTACCAGAGGTATCTGGGAACAGCTCGATAAAGGTTGAGGCCTCACCGAATCCTGGGTCGATATTTTCTAAGCCCCAATCGGCGTGACCGGCGACCTGAATAAACGAGTTATCAGTGGTGGTTGATCCAGTGATCCTCAGTGTTTCAGTTGCGTCCTGATAGTCAACAGTAATACCCGAAACTGTTCGTCCCAGGGAGTCGGCCATCAGATTAATTTTTTCTTGCAGATGCTCGGTAAAGGTACCAATTGAGTAGAGGCCCTCAGTCAACTCGATTTGCGCTGAGATTGAATCGATAATCACTGTCATGGAGCTGTTATCAGAGTTCACCGAAAACGACTTGCGCGGGTCTATGCCCATTGGGTTCCCAGTAACAATCGCCGGTGTTGATGCCTGACCACGTACAGCAGGCACGTTATAAATCTGCGAGGTCTCAGGCTGGACAATATTACCTAGCACATTGATACCCAAAAGCGCTTGTGCCAATTCAGTCGGACCGCTGAGGGCCAAGCTTGAGGTATCACCTGTGGTACCTGAGGAAACCGTAAAGGCGCCTTCAGCATAACTAACGCTCATGCCAGACCGCTGATCGCGAGTAGCCCTAAGGTTCTCACCATTGGGTAAAACCCCGCGCAATAGCACATCTGCCTCATCAGAATCTAAGGGCAGCAGCATGGTACCCATAGTCGCCAGGTCCTCGGCATCAAACGTGCGGTCGGCAGGTACGCCGAATACATCGTTAGCAGTGGCACCGCCATTAATGTATAGCGGGTCGGTAACACTGCCATTTTGAATAAAGCGAAAACCCTGATTAGCCGAGCTATAGGAGACTTCAACATCGGAGAAATCACCGCTCGCAGCCAGAGCGGCGTTGATCGCATGAGCTAAAGGCTCTGATGCCACCTGACCGTCCCAATTCGCATCAGTGGCAGTGGAAAGAGTAGTGTGGGTCGCTAAAATTGTTGGAATATCAAGCTCAATCGACGTTGAGTTATCCGATCCGCGATACATTTTCAGGGTTTGATTTGCAGCACTGGAAAAATCAAAGTTTTTGCCATCGCCAAAACGTTCGTTAATCACATTGGTCAATTCAAAGGCAATCTCGGCGCCAGACAGTGGGCTGCCGTAGCCAGACAAGTGTTCAAGACCAACATTAACCGCACTAGAACCATCGATCGACAGTGTGAACATATTTTCAAGTTCGGCCCGTGGCATAGCACTGAAATCAACACCATCACTATTATTGGTCAGGTTCAGCGCATCAGAGTAAGTAGAGCCCTCGGCAATAGTCAGACTGGCGGTGGCCGGAATGGACTTCGTGGGCTCAGAAAGCACATCGTAAGAGTACTTCTTGTACAGCGTTCCCTGGGTGATCAGATACTTCTCACTGTCAGCGCTGGTACTCTGTAACTCGAGCAGCTCCGAGCGAGTTTTCAGTTCGCCGTACTTGTTAATAAAGTACTGGTCGCCAGTGGTGTCTGAAGACTGAATCAGTGCCGTATCCACCTCTTGATCGTCGACATAAACGTAAGTCTGCCATTTGTTAAAGGGAGTCTCTGCTGTGGCATTGGCAGTTTTAACATAGTAGATCGTTGCCAGATTGGCCGATCCCGATGTGCCATAAACCGTCAAGGATGTGGTCTTGTGATAAGTGTCTGGCTTATCCGGATTAAAGGTTGCGGTGATTGGCGTAACTTCAGACGGCAGATTCAAACCCAACTCCACCTCAGTAGTAGGCAAAAACTCTGATACTGTGGCCCGCGGAATAGTCAGTGCGCTAGGGTCAACACCAAAGTCAGCCTTGTTGGTCGAATCCACCGGCAGTGACTGCAGGGCCTGACCGGCACTGTTAACCATCTGGTTCTGCTCATTGAGCATAAAGGCGCCATTACGCGTGTAGATCTTGGTGCCATCAGATGACTCAAGCGGGAAGAAACCGTCACCGGTAATCGCCAGATCCAGAGAGTTGGCCGAGAATTCAATATTGCCCTGACTGAATTCCTGACTTACTTCTTTCAGCGATACACCACGACCTACAACACTTGATGCTTTCTCTAGAGGAGAGGTGGCAAAAATATCGCCGAAATCCGTATCTGAGCGCTTAAAGCCGCCAGTGCCGGAGTTAGCAATGTTGTTTGAGGTCACAGCCAGCTGTGTAGTGGCGGCGTTCAATCCTGTTAATGAGGTATAAAATGACATACGTTATTCTCCAAAGACCGTTCTAATTCTTTTATTAAATTGCAATTCGTTCGATATCGGCAAGCGCAACAAACACGTTATCGCCGACTTCAAGAGTGATTTCCTGCGCACTAGGATCCCAACTAACACTGCGGACATCCGCCATAGTGGTAACCGGCACAGTTTCTAATTTTCCATTGATCACGGCACTGGCCGACATCAAATAGCTACCTTCAGGGACGATTTCACCCTGGCGATCGCGGCCATTCCAGTTCATCTCTGCGCGTCCGGGCAAACGGGCGCCCTGAGTATCGCGATAAATAAGGTCACCTGAAGCTGGATCGTAAACACTTAGGATGACCGACTGAGCACCATAATCTAGATCGATGGATCCCTTGGTGATTTCGCCATTACCACCAGTGAAGTTACCCCCGGCAACCTGGACTTTTTTGCCCACGAGATTGGCGCCTGCGACCATCTGGTCTTGACGCATTCCATTAACCATATTGTCGAGCGAGCCCTGCATGCCTTTAATACCCTCGAGAGAGGAGAACTCAGCGAGCTGAGAGACAAAGGCTTCGTTGTCCATGGGGTCCAGCGGGTTCTGATTTTGCAGCTGGGCGGTAAACAGCGTCAGAAACGCGTCTTGCCCAAGCTCGTCTTCGCCATAGGCGACCGCATTTTCTTTTTCAAGATACTGATCACTGGTTAAGAATGTTGTGTCGGTGACTGTACTGACCATGATTATTTATCCTAAGCCTTAGTGATGTCTAAGGTGCGCATCATCAACTCACGCGCCGTATTAACCACTTCCACGTTGTTCTGATAGCTTCGTGCTGCACCCATCATTTCAACCATCTCAGTGACTTCATTAACATTTGAGCTGAAGACGAAGCCGTCTTTGTCAGCCAGTGGATTGCCCGGATCATGCATCTTTTTATTGGGCGCAGTGTCATCCACCATATCAAGCACTTTTACGCCGCCGAGAAACTGAGAACCCTGATCTAGCTGGTGCTCCTGAAGCAGAGCCTGAAATACAGGACGCTTCGCCTTAAAGGCATCTTCAGCCGAACTGCTTACGGTTCCGGCATTCGCCATATTCGATGCAGTGGAGTTCATGCGCACCATCTGAGCATTCATCGCCGATGCTGCAATACCAAATATATTTGAAATAGACATATCTACTAATCTCCTCGCAGTGCTTTGCGCACGCCGGCAATATTGCCTTCAATAAAACGTAGCGTGGCCTGATACTCGGCCGCAGCTTTACCATATTTTGCATGTTCAACAGAGATATCGACGGTGTTGCCATCAACCGATGTGCCGAACGGAACTGTGTAGACCATGTCGGCACCAGCACTCGACGCCTGAGAAACATGAGCTGCATGAGTTGTCCGCATAGACCCCGCCTGCTGAACATTGTTGAGCACATTTTTAAAATCGATGTCTCGGGCTTTAAAGCCCGGCGTATCAGCATTGGCGATATTCTGCGACAGCACTTCCATGCGCTTGGCGCGCAGGTCCAGTGCCTTTTCGTGTATACCAAATGCCGCGTCAAACATTTTCATCATCAACTCACTAAAGTTTTTTACCTTTGGGTCGATTAAATCTTTGAGTGCTGTTTGATACAGCGCCGCTAAAAGAACCCTTCCCTGAAGATAATGCAAAAGCAGTGCCAAGCAATGGGGTATTGCCGCATTTTTATTATTAAATATATTTAAATCAATAGCTTAGAATGCCATCCAATAAGGGACCCTTTTCCCTTTGCCGCTTTTCCGGCAGGCCTTTGCCGCCGGCAATTGCCGCTATGTCGGTATTGCGTCACCCCCGATCAACACGCATACTCTCGCCATGATCCGTCCTTTTATAAAACTCTTTTCCCCGCTTATCGGCAGCGTCGCAATGTTTTTTGCACTGAGCGCGGCCGCGCAGGAGAGTCAATCAGCCACCACAGAGCACGGTGTCGACAGTAAGCACATACTGGTCTCTCAGGCTCAACGCTGGGTGGCGGACAGCCGCCAACTGCAGCAATCTATGGTTGAAGTGGCGCCATCAGATAGGCGCCTGATGGTGCCGTTCTGCGCAACCGAGTTTGCCTTTAATTATCCATTTGCTACCAGCCAGAGAAGTCTGCGCGCCACCTGCCCCGAAAGCGGGTGGCAGATATTTTTAGGTATTACCATTTATCAGCCTGAAAATGCGCTGCGCTACACCTCTAGCTTTAAGGCTGGCCATCAGCTGAACAACGACGATGTCGAACTGGTGAGCCTGTCTAGCTCCATCGCCGGCCTAGCCACCGATATTCGCGACATAGGGAGCTATAGTTTGAGCACTGAGGTAAGAGCCGGTGACCTGGTGATGCAGCGGCAGCTCTCGACCAGTATTGAAGCGTATAAATTAACCCGCTCTGTGGTGGCCGGAGGAACTATTAGCGGTAATGACATTAAAGTGGTGATGCTGCCCTCGTCTAATGTTCCAGGTAGCCAAATACTTTCCCTTGATCAAATCAATGGCGCGCGAGCTGCGCGTAACCTGACGGTAGATAAAATTCTCTCGAGCTATGACATAAAAGAGAAACATCAGGTTTTGGTCACCCAGTTTGGCATTGCACGTGGCCAGGCGGTGACTCGCGCTAACATTGCCATGCAAGACTATTATGGCAAACTGCCTCAGGATAGCCTGCAGGATTACAGCAGCGCCGAGAGGATGCAGGCGATCCGCAATTTGCCGGCCGGCAGTCTGTTGCGACTCTCAGACTTAACGCCAGTGAATATCATTCGCAAAGGGGATAATGTGCAATTGGTGCTGCGAGTTGGAGCCCTTGAAATCACTGTGGCAATGCAGGCACTGGAAGATGCACGCATGGATCAGCGAGTGCTACTGTTGAATCCGGATTCCGGAGAAGAAATTCAAGCCATCGCTGCAGGCGTCGGCCGCGCTCGCAGCCTAGGTACCACAGCGAAATAACTGAATTAGGTTTTAGAACAGCATAAAAAAAACGGTGTTTGAACCTTCACTTTTGAAGCAAGCAGCGACTCCCAGGCTTTAATGCCAAGCTGTTAATATTCAATAGGCAAACGGCAACAGTCCGGTAACCGTTTTGGCGGTTATTATTTTTATTGAAAATATGTCTAAAGAAAATTTATCTACTGCCGATGTACGGTGTGAGATTAAAATATTTAGAGCGCAAATGCTCAGAAGGAACATCAAATGGCAGACGGTATTTCAAAAATTAGTCATAGCACTATTGAGGTGAGCAACACTGGCGATAGAGTCAAAGACAGCAAGTTAACAGCTAACTCTGCAGCTGATCATGCAAATGCGACCAAAGGTGCGACGGGGAATGATGAAGTCATTCTCAGCAATACAGCTAAGAGCGCAATGGCTGCAGGGGATTTTGATGCTGCTAAAGTCGAGGAAATAAAGACGGCTCTGGCAGAGGGAAGCTACCCCCTAGATCCACGACGCATAGCTGAAAGCTTTGTAGCCATCGAGAGTATGCTAGGCGGGAACTAGGCTTTATATCGAGATTGGCACCAAGGTCTAGCTATTCACCCTTAGGTCTAACCTTAAATGACTTTTAACTGTTTTTGGTCTAGGTTATTACAAATCTCCTTTCGTATTAACGTGCTTGGCAGTATGCTTGCATCATGACCAATTCCGATATCGACCATCTAACCCAAGCCATGCACAAAGCACAGGCATTGAAACTTGTTCTCGACAGTGAGTTTGATGCCCTTAAAAAGCAAGATCTAACAGCCTTTGAAGTGCTGCAGGCACAAAAGTTGGAAATTCTTAACTTTTTAGCCGCCGACGAATTAATGGAAAAGGTCAAAAGCCACACCGAAGACCAAGATAAGGCCGCCTCGTCAGTGGCGATTTGGGATCAAGTGGTAGCGTTAATGAACGAATGCCGAGATTTACACCGACGCAACGAAATATTAATTAGCCATAAGCTCGAAACCATTCGTGGCGCTCTCCAGACTATTCAGTCGCCAGACCCCCTCAACAGTGTTGAGATTTATGATCGACTGGGCAAGATACGACCCAGCCGAGGTGGAGCTCCAATGGGCGACGCCTAAACCAAGTAAAGCGTTGTTTTATATCCCAGCAAACTTATGCCTTAATCACTGCCTGCCGACCTTAGCTTAAACTTCATCTTTGACAATGCCCTGCTCATCCCCCGGCTCCATACCTTTTAACCAATAAACCCAAGACAGAATAACCGATACAGCCACATAAAGACTCTCAGGTATCTCTTCATTGAGCTCCAGCTGCCCCAACAGCGCCACGAGCTGTGGATCTTCGGCAATTTGAATGCCTTGTTTTTTAGCCTCTTCAATAATCAGCTCCGCCACTTCGCCCTGACCTTTGGCAGTCATCACTGGCGCTGCACGATTACCGTATTCCAGAGCCACTGCTCGGCGCGACGGCTTATAGGTCATGTGCTCACATCCACAACTTGGCCACTGCCACCCAGCCCTTCACTGAGCGAAGGGCGCGGTGCATTGAGCACATCCAGCTTTTCCAGATTTAAGCCAAAGCGCTGCAGTTCATACTCCAACTCACTAGCGGCTTCTCGGGCTCGTTCCGCCACATCAGCTCTTGGCGCCCACATCACCATTTCAATATTGGCCGCCGAATTGAGCGTAGTTTTTAACCACAGCTCGCCGAGGCCGGGAGATTTGGTGTGCAGATTGATCACCCAATCAACACCTTCATCGGAAAGGTTTAGAGCTCCACGGTAGAGCTCTACCTCAACCGCATTGGCATCCATAAAGGGCAGCACAAAACTGTAGCTCAGCTCCTTCGATTGCTGGGCCTGGAGGCTTTCCAGCTGACGGCTCTCGACCTCATCAATAGCTCCCTCCAAATCAGCTCTGAGGACACTTTTCAGCGGTACACTGCGCAATAAACTGCGCAGTAATTGCTTGATGTCGAGGCCCTGAGGAGCGACACCTGCGGCGAGCTGCTGTTCGCCAAAAAGTCCGGAACTGGCCAATCCACGCTTGACCATCTGCGGCGACAACTTTGCCATAGAGGGCAATAGATTGGCCCCCAACTGCTCACTGCCGCTAATTTGCGCACCGAGGGCCTCAAAACCGCCGAGCTTAAGCAGGCCAGCTAGAATTGAAGGCTGACCAGGACGATGCATAAGACTGAGTAATCGCGGGGATGGGGGCGGGGGTGGCGAGCTTGGACTGTTAACACTGTTTGAGCTGCGGCCAATCAGTACCAGAGAGCGGCCAAAAATACTTGTCTCAACACGAAAGTCGAGCTTATCGCCAGGCTTGAAACGGCTGCTGCCTGGCCAATCTAGTTCTTTGTTATTGACAATTAACTTGAGCAGAGCGCCCCTGGCAGCGATCACAGCTTGAATAATTTGACCGTCTTTGAGACCGAGATCTTTGGCCCCAGGCTGGGTCAGCGCAATAGACGCTGAGCCCTCCAAAAATATCGGTGTCGGACGGGAACTTAAATTAAGCTGCTCTGGACCTAGCACTGTTTCAACCTGCCATTAATGATTATCTGTTGCTGCCCTTGTATCTAAGGATATTTGACCCAACTCAATTTTGCATCGCGCTGAGAAGCCTGAGTATCGGCCCGCTCAGTGAAGACGACATTGTGAATATCCTTTGCTCCGGGCAACCTAAGTCGCTTGCCAGCATACATCCAGTTAGGATTACTGCGCTTAAAAGCATGGGGGTTGGCCTTTACTAATGCCTGACGCAAAATCGCTTTTTTTACTGGCATCTTGGGCAATATACGCAACAAAATCATATCGACCGTATCACCAGGACGCGTTGTGTAATAGCCATCTTTAGCTTGCCCCTGAGATTTGGTTTTCGCCAAATGTGGCTCCAGGCTCTGCACATCTTTCATGAGGCGAGCAAAGGCGCGCTCAGCATTTTCTGGCGCAGCATAGCTGTGGTTACTCAGCATACAGAGAGACATAACCACCGCGGCTAGCGCTTTCGCTTTTGCGCTGAGTCGGCTTTTCGGTAGCGAGCGGCTTAATTTTTTCTGCCAGAAAATGCGCATTGGACTTTCCTTTTTCTTATTAACGAACTTAAAAATAAATTGCCACATAGTGGTTAAAGTTGTCACTCAACTGACTGTGCATCGCCTCACCAGCAGTTACTTTCAAAGTCGACCCATGCAAGCCCACGTCCTGCACCTCCGCAAGGACCAGCCGGCCAATATCATCGAGACTAGCGCCTTCACCGCTGATCTGTGGTGTCGGGCTGAGTAAAAACTGATCGCCAACCTGAACTCCGGCAATACTGCCTGCATTTATGCGAATCTCGGCGCTAGTATCTGAATCGCCACCCACAGCCGAGTTATTGCTGACGTGGTAGTACTGGCGACGGCATTCCAGAGTCTCGTTTATCTGCCCAACAAAGCGCTGCGAAATGGCCGTCAGCTGATCAATAAACTTTATCGGCAGGTCCGTCTTATCATAACCACGAGGCAAACTTGGGTAATCAATCTGGACCATTTCGGCTACCACAACATCGCCGCGAACAGGGTCTATCAGTCGCAACTCGATTTCCAGCGCTTGTTTGGGCCAGGGCGCTCTGCTCGCGAGCCCCGGAATCTGCGACCGGCTCCAGTAAAGCGCTTTACTGCCTTGCGCACCGACATAGCGCTCTATATTGCGCCGACCGCCGCTAAATTCTAGATGCACTGGCTGCAGCGCAAGTTGAATTTCAAAGGGCCGCTGACTGCCACCAGTTGCGGCCATCCTTTTATGATAGCTACTGACAAATTTTTGCGTTGGCGCCACCGACCAACCTGAGGAGCGCGACAGTGCTGCGGTCAATACCTGCTGGGAAAGCTCACCCAGCTCGCTTAAATAGTGGTTGCCAAAACGGGGATCATTGATACTCTGAGCAATGCTAATCAATACCTCGCGCTGCAAACCAGATCGCGCCACCGGACAGTCACTGACCTCCACTGTTGCCTCGATATCTGCTACGCCTAAGCCAGCCTCTTCCAAGTACGACAGCACACGTATGCCACGCACTCGAGACTCACTAGTAACAACCGAGGCCTCATGCAAAACACCCTGCTGGTCAAGGTAAGCGCTGCTGACTAACTTTACTTCGGAGTCAATACTGAGATCGATCAGGGCTTGTTTTAGCGCCTCAAGTCGCTGGTCAGCGTCCGATGCTAGAGTGACCTGAGCAGTGCATAGCACCACCAGAGACAGCAGTAGTCTGCTCCAGTGCGGGAATGTTAAGCAGTGTAGTTTCATTGTCAGCTGCCGGGGCAAGTCAAGATTAAGCGCCGGAATGGCTGGTCATCTGCTCTAGATATAGAGTGCGCAAATCACTGACGATGCCTCGGTCGAGTGACATAGTAACTTCGTAGGTATCGTCTCCAACTGGCGTAATACTCACCAGATAAGCTCCGTAGATAACCCCCTGAACTCGAGCGCGAAAGGTGTCGCTCTCGAGCACAAGCTGTCCCACTGTAGTGTTGACATCAAGATACTGACCATAAACCTGCTCCATCAACGACCGATAGGCATCGAGCTTTGAGGCTCTAATAGACAACAGTCGCTGCTGCGCCGGATTGTCGTGGGGCTGAACACTGATAACCGCATATCCAGTAGCAACAATATTGCCCTGAGCATTGACCAAGGTCTCAACCACTGCGGCATTGTATTCCTCTGTAGTCATGGCACAGCTGGCCGAAAGCATAACAACAGCACTTAGAAAAGTGATTTTCAAACGTTTAAATATAGATCGATTCATGGTGCATCCCGCCAGGATCAAATGAGTTAATGGTCGCCAACCCTGTCGTCAAGACTTGGCTACTCAAACTTTCATGTTGTAAACATCGGCAGTTGTGCACCAGCCTTTAGCCAACTGATAGATTAAATAGTCTCAGTCATCACGCACCCGGGCAAATCACTTAACTCTGCGGGGCAGTCTGGCACAGTTATTGCTATTTCTAGATATAGGTAACAAAACCACTACTAGGCGAAAAGCTAACTTTTTGATTTTAAATAGGTTTTATTAAATGGCTTCTGCAATACTGTCAACCATACGACAGGATATGTCGAGAATCGAACTGTCCACGCTGGGGGTTCCAGCGCTGGTACTGTTGATTATTTCGATGTTGATCCTGCCGTTGCCGGCATTTTTGTTGGATTTCCTTTTTACCTTTAACATTATTATTGGCCTGGTGATCATTATGGTCGCCATCAATAGCCAGAAGCCTCTCGACTTTTCATCTTTTCCCTCTATTTTGCTGCTCGCCACCATGTTGCGCCTAGGCCTCAATGTGGCGTCCACGCGACTGGTGTTAGTAAAAGGCCACGAAGGGCCAGACTCAGCGGGCAAGGTTATTCAAGCCTTTGGTGAGTTTGTAATCGGTGGCAATTATTTGGTCGGTTTTATTATCTTTTCAATTTTGATGATCATTAACTTTATCGTTGTCACTAAAGGTGCAGGCCGAGTTTCTGAGGTTATAGCCCGCTTTACCCTCGACGCTATGCCCGGCAAGCAGATGGCCATTGATGCCGACTTAAATGCCGGAGTTATTGATCAAGAAACTGCCAAGCTCCGTCGCGAAGAGATCTCCCAAGAATCAGACTTTTTTGGCTCTATGGACGGTGCTTCCAAATTTGTCCGCGGTGATGCGATTGCCGGTCTTTTGATTTTGATTATCAATATTGTTGGCGGTCTGATTATCGGCATTGGTCAGCACGACCTGAGCTTCTCTGAAGCCGGTCGTATCTATGTGCTACTGACCATTGGTGATGGCCTGGTTGCACAGATCCCGTCGCTGCTACTGTCTCTGGCAACAGCCATTATTGTGACCCGGGTAACCACCTCTGAATCCATGTCTGAGCAAGCCAAAAGCCAGCTCAATAATCCTATGGCCTTTTTTGTTGCCGCAGGTATTTTGATACTGCTTGGTCTGGTTCCTGGCATGCCCCACTTTATGTTTTTAAGCCTAGGTACCGGCGCTGCGGTGTTGGCCTACATACTCTCACAGAACGCCAATAAGCAGGAACAGAGCGTCATTTTGGAGGCAGCCACCACTGAAACCGCTAAGGCCAATGAACAAGAGCTGGGCTGGGATGACGTTGACCAGGTTGACCTTGTGGGCCTAGATATAGGTTACGGGCTGATTCCTCTGGTTAATACCAATGCCGGTGGCCAATTGCTAACGCGGGTTAAAGGTGTGCGTAAAAAACTTTCTGCGGAATTAGGATTTCTTATTCAGCCGATACGCATTCGCGATAACTTAGATCTGGCGCCAGATGTCTACCATATTGTTATGAACGGCGTAGTCCGCGGCAAAGGCGAAATTAAAGTCGGCCGTGAAATGGCGATTAATCCCGGCCAAGTTCACGGAGTGCTCGAAGGCACAGCCACTAAAGAGCCAGCCTTTGGTTTAGACGCCATATGGATCGACCCGAGTCAGCGCGACTATGCCCGAACGCTCGGATACACAGTTGTCGACTCGGCGACGGCCATAGCGACACATCTCAATACCCTTTTGCGCGGCAACTCCTCAGAGCTGCTCAGTCATGATGAGACACAACAGCTGCTCGACAAAGTCGCAGCTCGGGCACCGAAGTTGGTAGAAGATTTGGTGCCGGGGAAACTACCTCTGGCGACCATTACCAAGGTCTTGCAGAACATTCTCGACGAGTCGGTTTCAGTGCGCGATATGCGCACCATTATTGAAGTGATTTCAACAGAGAGCGCACGCACTCAGGATGCCGATGAATTAACAGCGGCTGTACGGCCACGACTTGGACGTATGATCGTTCAGGGACTGGTAGAAATTAATGACAGCCTTCCGGTGATTACTCTAGAGCCTTCTCTCGAGCAAATGCTGCATAACATTTTGCAGCAGAGCAGCGCTAATCAGGGTTTGATTATTGAGCCTAAGCTGGCTGAGGGTTTGTTTAAGGCTCTCGCCGAAAATACTCAGGAAGTAGAAAATCAAGGGCTGCCAGCAGTGCTGGTGGTGTCGCCAGGAATTCGTCCCTGGCTGTCAAAAATAATCCGTCATCGACTCGCGGACCTCACGGTTCTCTCCTACAGCGAGATTCCGGAAGATCAATCAGTAAAAGTCGTAGCTACAGTTAGCGTCGACGAACAGACTTAATACAGGGTAATTGAATCATGGAACTACAGCGAATCTTGGCCAGCAATACACGCAGCGCGATGGAGCAGGTATTTAACCTCTTCGGCGAAGACGCAATGATTGTTGCCAATAATAGAGTGAAGGGCAAAACCGAAATTATTGTTGCTCTCGACCTGGTTTCAGAGGTTAAAGCTGCCCTGAAAAAAACTCCCGAGGCGGCAATCGAAGCACATAGTGCAGCAAAGTTTGGCGAGCTAATCGACGCTCATATTGAAGGCACAGCCAGACCGGATGAAACTGAAATATCTCACACAGATGCGCTTAACGACCTTGCTCTCGGTTGTGACTTTGAGCCCCTTCGTGACTCTATGCCGGCTGTAAAAATGCCCCCGGTCGATCCCTTAGTCGACATTCCCCTGGACCGGGTAAGCAATGCACTCAATGGTGAAAACTATAAAGAAGCTGCCGACAGAGAGTATTTAAAAGCTCGTGAAATTGTTGATCTGGTAAAACAAGAACTCAATACCATGCGCGATGAATTCAAAATGTCTCAGCACAAAGATTCCTGGAGCGGCCGACTTGCGGTTAATGATGAGATGGGTCCACTAGTAGAGTCGTTTAACGAAACCGGTATGCCGCTGGGTATGCGCGAATCAGTTATCGAAGTGATTAACCAGAGCGACTCAGTGAGCGATGCGATCGCTCAGCTAACCTCAGCCATAGGCGATGAAATCGAACACACAGATTTACTCAATAACCTTGAGGGCGTGCATATTATTGCCGGCAACTCCGGCGCGGGCAAAACTATGATGGCAGGCCGGCTAGCGAAACAGATGGCCCATCAGTACGGAGAAAATACTGTCGCTTTAATTAGTTTTGATGATTTACGCATTGGCGCCTGGGCGCAGGCACAGCTAATTGGTACTCAAGCTGGCGTGGATACTTTTCGCGCCACTTCAATTGAAGTACTTTTGCAGCTAATAGGTGATCTTAGTTCGCGAAAGTTAATCCTTATCGACACCTCCGGAGTAAATATTGAATCTCATATTAATTCCCTCAGTGAGGCGCTACCACAAGCAAAGAAACACTTGCTGCTAGCAGCAGATGCGTCAGAGGCGTCAGCAAAACGTCAATTCAAAGGTGATGACGTGAGGTGGGATTCAGTAATGCTCTCGCGCTTCGATAGCGACGTTCACCCTTGGGCTATTATTTACTTGTTGTTACAGCATTCCACACCAATCTCAGTGGCGGCTGTAGATCCCAATATTTCTGACCAGGCTATATCCCTAGATGGATTTAAGCTTGCTGAGCAGGCTCTTTCGCGTCTGCCAATGGGTTAAAGCTGACTAGATATAATTGACCATCGAGATTACAGAGGCTTAAAGTCTCCTAAAGTGATTACTTTTGTGACGAGTTAAAACAGATAGAGCGCTCTAGTTAGACTCATATCTATGTTTAAAAGTTGTGTTTAAAAGTTGTGTTTAAAGAGTTAAAGTAGACTATGATTAAATTTGGCACACAAATTATCGGCGTGGCTAGCGGCAAAGGCGGAGTTGGCAAGACCACAATTTCCGTCAACCTCGCAGTCAAGCTAGCATCGCTCGGTAAAAAAGTGATGATATTTGACGCCGACTTGGGATTAGCAAATGCTCAGCTTGCGCTGGGTATCCGCACACCGTTTAACTTTAGCCACGTGCTATCCGGCGAGAAAGCCCTTAGGGAAATAATTGTTGAGGGCCCCTCCGGCGTGAAATTAGTACCTGGAGCCAGTGGTATTCAGCATATGGCTGCTCTTGGCCACAGGGAAACCGCTAGTATCATTCAGGCCTTCTCGGAGCTTGAAGACGAACTCGACTACCTAATTGTCGACGTTGCCGCCGGGCTCTCCGATGCAGTGATGGCGTTCATGAGCGCCTGTCAGCACCGCTTTGTAGTGGTTAAGAATGAACCTTACTCAATTGCGGATGCCTACAGCACGATTAAAGTTATGATGCAGGACTATAACCTAGATCGAATTCATTTGGTGCCGAATGGCGTTGACTCACAGCGCGAAGGGGAAAGACTGTTCACGAGCATCAACACCGTAGTGCAGAACTATCTCGCCGGCCAGATTAGATACTTACATTCCATCAGTGCTGACAAAATGTTGCCTAAGGCAATGAAAGCCTCAAAGCCCTTAGTTGACTTTTCGCCCAAATCCGTAGCCGCACATGATTTTGGTGCGTTGGCGGAGAAAGTTATGAAATTAGAGAAGAATGTTCCACTAAATGGAAATATTCAATTCTTTATCGAGCGCGTCGCAGCACAACTGGCATCTAAGGCTCCGTAACCATGTCTGACGCCAGAATCTATGAAGAAATCCAGAACGCCGACCAGCAGAGTACTTCACTAGTCGACTATATTGGCCTAGTTAAGCGAGTCGCGCTGCATCTTAAAGGCCGCCTGCCAAACTTCATGGAGCTCGATGAGCTTATTCAGGTTGGCATGATTGGGCTTATTGAAGCGGACAAGTCCTTTGATAGCACTAAAGGCGTAGATTTCGAAGTGTTTGCCAAGAACCGTATTCGTGGCGCAATTCTCGATCAAGTGCGCAAAATGTCCTATCTGCCACGCTCGGCGATTGTCAGCATTCGTGATCACAATGAGGCGAGCGCAGCATTAACTGGCGAACTAGGTCGCGCACCAAGTCAGGCAGAGCTTGCCGACTTTATGGGCAAAGATGCAGATACTTTTCAAAAGGAGCGCACCCACGCACATCGTTTTCAGACCGTGTCACTGGAGGCGCAGACAACAGAGTCTGTAGACTTACCCACCGGCAATAGCAGCAACCCTGAAAAGGAGCTTGTAGAAGAGCAATTTATGGATGCACTTGCTGCGTCGATCGGTGAACTGCCTGAACGTGACAGAACCATCGTATCCCTTTATTATGTAGAAGAAATGAATTTAAAAGAGATTGGCGCAGTGCTTGATGTAAGCGAGTCGAGAGTGAGTCAAATTTTATCGGCCTGCGTAAAAACTCTGCGGGTGAAAATGCATAACCACGTTACCGAGTAAGTGCAAATGGCGCTATCAATACTTAAAAAAAGAGCCGTCAAAAAAGCTATGGAAAATGCTAAGGCTTCTTATATAAAAGCTGCAGGCATGAGTAACTTGACTCGGGAAGCACGTATTTTTAAGGCTCGTATCGCTGGCCGTAGCAAGGCCCATTTAGATAAAGTTTTTATCGAAGGTGCAGAACAGTCAGAAGCTTTTCAAGAGGCGTGTTTAGCCGCTCTATCTGATGGCAGGGAGCGACCTGCAATGCCTGACCCACAACCGTTTCAAACTGTCCAATCAAAGACTGAAACCGTCTATACCTACGTTCCGGCGGAATTTTCTAAGGAAATGTATGCTCTGGGAAGCCTGTATCAGGCGGTTTCCATCAGCCTCAATGAAGCACTAAAATTGGCTCAAGAAGTGGCTGATAGAGTGAGTTACGACATTGGGATCGAAGAACCTTTTGTAGCAGTGCAATTTCTCCGTGACGAACTCGAAGAATCGCTTTCTGATACTGAAGAAGATGAGTCGGCTAAGACTGAAGCTAAGTCGCCAGACTCTAATCTGTAAAGGGTAGGTATTAGCCATGACAAGTCTTCTGCTTCTGGCCGTTCTTTTCGGCAGCGTCATTCTAATCGTTTTGATGATCTATCTGGGTGACCGCGTTAAACGCCTAGAAATAATGTCGTTTCATGACAGCAGTGAACCGGTCGAAGTAGACAAGCCAAAAAACGACAATGGTTTTTTTGGGCTATCGGGAAAAAAACTCTGGGATGCAATGTCAGGAACGGTTCCGGAAGGAATTGAAGAGGCAGATGTGGTTGCTTTAAAGCGAGTTTTTGAAGTCGTTTTAAAAAACCATATTGAGACACTGTTTAAACTGGGTAAAAGAGACGCCACTAGCGGTAATAATCCAGAAACTCCCAATAACCCACTTGAGATATCCACTCTGCGCCACAGCATTGCCTCATGGATTCCCGCACAGCATGTGTCCACTATTTATAAGGCAGGCTATGAATCGGTGAATGCCGATGAAATCTCCATCAATCGTTTAAGGTCTAATTTGGACGACGCCGCAGACACTCTATTTTCACGAACTAGCCTAACCATTAAACAGCCCTTTTCAGAAAGGCTTTTCGCCACGGCCGCGCCCCTGCCTGGTGTAGGAAGCCTCATTACGCTAGACGAAGACGCCCTAGATGCTGACGATTCTGAAAACCCCTCAGAGCTCTCTGGTTAAGAGCTCCCTGGTTAAGAGCTCCCTGTTTGAGAGCTCCCTGGTTAAGAGCTCCCTGTTTGAGAGCTGCTTACTCAAGAGCCCCAAGTAACTGATCAAGTCTGAGCCCTGCCGCAAAAGCACAGTAGAGCGGGAATACAAAAAAACCGTTTTAGTGCTGCTACTTCCTAATTGAATAGGTGACCACTGATGGCTCTGGCTCTGGCTCTTCTGACATAGCCTCCTTTTGACGCACTTCTTCTAAAGCAACTTGTCGCTGTAACACCTCTAGATAGTTCTCTCGCTCCAGTGTGATAAGAGCCTCGACATCGTCATTCAGCTGTTTGACGTTGCCAACCTGCCCTTGCAATGACTTCATCTGCTTGCCCAGTGCGCTGACAGATTCTGTCAACGCCGATACTATCCGTGCCTGTCCCTCAAGGTCTGCGCTCAAACTACTAACCTGGGTAACAATCTGGTCTGTTTTTTCGCCCACTTGCTGCGCTGCTAAGCTTGGTACCTCGGCGGCCATTGAGCGAGTCGATACCTCGGCCCGTGACACAGCCTCAATCAGCAGCATCTGTCGATTACTAAATTGGCCCTGAGTGGCCGACAGATCCTCAATCGAGCCGCGCAGCTGCTCAAACGTTGTGAGAGCACTGTTCATTTGGACAATGCGCTTGCTCACCGCAACTAACATTAGATCGACCTGAGTGACTCGGTTAGCCAGTTGCACAGCAGTAAAACTGTAGAGCAATACGGATACAAATAAAGCCACAACAGTGCCGATTAAAATCCGCGAGGCAAGCTGTGCGCTTTTTTCGCTGGCTAACATTAGAATATCAGCCTGGGACTTAACTTGAGCTACACCTTTTTTTAACGCAGCAGATGATTGTCGACTGACATCCGCAGCATTGTTGGTGGCTTCGGCGATCTCAAGTACGCTAGGCAGCAGCTGCTCTAAACTGCCACTTGCATCCTCTTTTGGGGCACTGGACACCACTGAGCTATCAGATTCAGAGCTGTCTGTCTGTGAGCTTTCCAACTCAGAGCTTTCAGACTCAGAGCTTTCAGACTCAGAGCTTTCAGACTCAGGGATATCTTGCTCAGGGATATCTTGCTCAGGGATGTCGTGCTCAGGGCTAGCTGAGTCAACTGTTTGAGTATCAGTGGCCACATCTTTATCCGACTCGCTGGCTACAGCATCTTGCTCTTTTTTGTCGCTCATAACAGATCCAATATGTCTTATTGATCAGTAAATTTTATCTTGTCTAGCTGCGTTCTAATGTCGACAGTTTGACGCTTTACTTTAGCGATACGGCCAGCAAAGGAGGCCTTCGGAGGCGCAGTAGACGCCGCTGTGAGGGCCAAATTCTCGCTGCTGTTACCCGAACCCTTAACCGCAACCGTTTCAACTGATGCCACTTCTGGTAGAGACGGAGTAGCTGAATTTTCTTTCGGCTCAACTGCCACCGGCCTCACCGGGCCCTCTTGGGGAAATAGTTCGTCCGTTGGAAGATCTGTCATTTCTAGCGCCTTAAAACAGCCTGTAGTTGTACCACATTGCGGATCCAATAATCATCGGGGATAGTTTTAGTCTGAGTGAACAGCGCCGCTGTTGAGCGTGAGTTAAAGGGCCCAGAGAGAATCGAGTAGGACGTGCTTTGACCCAAGCGCACCGGGACAATCAAGGCTTTATTCAACGCCTCATAACGCGCGACATAATTCTGAGCGGCAAGCTCAGTGCTCAGTACTGTATGTTGCACAAAATAAGCACTAGGCGGCGCCGAAGCCACTTCCTCTATCGCCCTCGCTAAGGCCGTAATCACCACGGGTTTAGGCTGGGGCTCTGGGACTAATGGTTGCGCTTCGACACTCAGCGGCGCAGGGTTTTGAGCGCTTGGTTCTTCGACTACGAGCTGTTCGATTACAGGCTGCTCGTCTAAAAGCTCTTCAGGCACGGCTTGGACAGCAGAGAGTTGATCGGCCTGTATCTCTTGAGTACCTGGCTCTCGAGTAATCGCCTCTCGAGTAATTGGCAGCGCAACAAACGACTCTGCACTTACCGGAGTTTGCGTCTCGGTGGATAGCGCCAAATCCTCTTTTGCCTTTAGCCGTTTGGTTTCAGTTTCCATCTCTGTGGGGACTGCAATTGACTCAACCTTATAGCTTTTGGCTGGATAGCTTTTAGCTGGATCACTAGACTGGCTGCCATAAATATCTTGAGATGCCGGCGAACCGGATAGCTGACCTTCATAGAGCCACAGGATAGCCAATGACGAGAGCGCAAGACTAATGGAGACAATCATCGTAGTGCGCCAAAAAGATCCCTCTTTCGACTCGGGCTCATCGGCTTCAAGCTCATCAACATCAGGACTGCCAAGCAGCACATCAACATCCAATTCTGGTAACTCGGGCAAATCTGGATCTTGCTCCTGCGGCTCAACATCGCTTTTCTTCCGACTGGCCACCAGCGTACCCAAGCCAACATCAATTAAAAGAGCATCGGTCTCAGCTTGATAGCCAGCGTCTTCGGCGGCGTCCATCAACAGGCGCGCTTCATCAGTCGCCGGGAGATTAACTACCCAGCGATGCATTTTTTTCCCGAGACTATGAAGAAGCTTTTCGTGGGCAGGCCAGCCAGACTTATTAATCACCAGCACCAGGCGCGCATTGACTCCAGGGAAATCAGCCAACAGACGTATCAGCAAAGCCCACTGATCTTCATTGACAACTCGGGCCTCATTGATCACTAGCAAGCGCACAGCCTGCCCCTCTACCGGAGGCTTAGCTGCCTGTTCGAGACTGATCTCCGCGAGCATTTTATTAAACCGAGTTAGCAAACTGTCGGTGCTAACCGGGAGAAAGACATCCAGCTGAAAACGCTCAACTTCGCGCATACGCGCGACGAGCATTCGGCAGTAGTGATCGAGAATAACGTCGTTGGATCCGATAATGGCGACGCCAAGGTCGTTTTCAACAATTGCGCCTACCGCTTCAGCAAGGCGCTTTTTGTCTTTGGGTCGTAAGAAAATATCACCGCCATCAAACCAGCTCTGTAGTTCAAAAGTAGGTTCTTTTTTATTCTCTGTCATAATTTTTCTACTTAGATATTTTTTCTGCTTAAATAACTTTTTATTTTAAAAGGCTTTTTATTTAACAGTCTTTCTAATTTTATTAATCCTTTAAACGCGCTTACTTTTCTAGGCTGCCGTCAGCGTTATAGCGCATATCATCAGGCACTTTAGGATTCGGTTTTTTCGCCGTTTGCGCACCGCGCTCAAAGCTATTTAAGTTGAATATATAGGCTATCACCTGTGCCACTGCATAGTACAGGGATTCTGGCACGGACTGATTAATCTCGGTAGTATAGAAAATTGATCGTGCCAAAACCGGAGATGAAAACAGTGGTATTCCTTCCTCTTTAGCCCGCTCACGAATCGCCTTAGCGAGTAGATCGGCGCCTTTGGCAACCATGATCGGCGCACCATTTTTCGAGGGGTCATAACTCAGGGCAACAGCAAAATGTTCTGGGTTAACAATCACTACATCGGCATCCGCGATGGCCGACATCATCATGCCCGTGGCAATTTCGCGCTGCTTACGACGGATCTGTGCTTTCACCTCAGGGCGACCCTCGGTATCTTTCATCTCTTCCTTGACTTCCTGCTTAGTCATTTTCATCTGCTTGTTAAACGTATGCAGCTGATAGGGAATATCGATAGCGGCGGCGACAATCAGAGTCAGCGTCACAAGCACCGTACCAAAAGCGATTATGCGTCCCGCCTCTGCCATAGCGGGCTCCAAATCCATAAAACCTAGTTTGGTCAACATTGGAAAGTTGGCACTGACCACTAGATAGAGCACTAGAGCAATCAGAGCGAACTTGCTTAGGGCTTTACTCAGGTCAACTACTGCCTTCATACCAAACATGCGTTTTAAGCCTGCCATGGGATTGATTTTGCTGGCTTTGGGCGCCAGCGACTTAAGCGAAAAAATATAGCCGCCCATAATACCCGCCGAGGCAATTGCAATGATCACCGCCAGAACAAAAATTGGCACCACCACTATAAAGCTGTTGACCGCCTGGATACCGAAGGCTGGTACTAACAACGAAGTGTCAAATACCGCTTTGCGATCAAAGGTGAATCCAGATGCAAATACCTTGGTCAGATCGGCGATAATATAGCTGCCAAAAAGATATAAAAAGAATGCCACACCAATCATCATTGCGGCGACGCCAAGTTCCTGAGAGCGCGCTACTTGACCATCTTCACGGCCCTTCTCAAGCCGTTTTGCGGTGGGTTCTTCTTCCCGCTCTTCGCTGCTATCTTTATCTGACATTAGGTAACTCCCAAAGCCTGACCAACAACATTAAAAGACTCCCGCCACAGCCACTGTATACGATAGCCAATACTGGTCATGGACGTTGCCAGCAGTACCATGCCGACCATTATCATGGCAGGAAAGCCCACCGCAAAAATATTCAGGGCGGGGGCGGCTCTGGTGATAACACCTACGCCAATATTAACAAAGAGCAGGCTCACCATAATTGGCAGCGCCAGCAGCAGACCGCCGAGAAATATCATCGAACTCCACTGTAGTAACACTGCCATTAGCATGTCCGGGGCAAGCATTTGGCCAACTGGCAGAGTCTTAAAACTCTCTAAAATAAGACTAATCACTAAAACATGGCCGCCTATTCCCATAAAAATTAAGGTTGAGCAGATAATAAAAAATTGTGAAATAACCGGTACGTTACCCATATTGGGATCAATCATATTCGCCATGCCAAGGCCCATGGCACTGGACACCGCTTGGCCGCCTATTACCAGCGAGGCATTGACGATTTGTAACAGCATACCCATGACAGTGCCAATTAAGATCTGATTGAATATTTCACGTAGACCGGCCGCGGAATAAGGATCAATGATAGGCCAATCGACTAGCGGGTAGATCATCAGCGTTAACAGAGCAGCTAACAATACACGGACACGGACATTGACTGCACGCAGGGAGAAGAATGGTGAGGCGAGCAGAAATGCAGAGACTCTGATCATTGGCCAGAGCAGCGTGTAAAACCGCTGCACTACTTCAGCGACCAGTATATCCATCAGGTAAACAGCGCGGGGATCCGCTCATAGATGCGCTGAATGTAATCCACCATCACACCAATTTGCCAGCTACCGAAGATCAACAGCGCAAGCACCATAATACCGAGCTTGGGAATAAAGCTCAGGGTCATTTCTTGAATTGAGGTTGCGGCCTGAAAAATACCCACTATAAGACCTACGCCCAGGGCAACTCCAAGCAGAGGCGAGGCAACCATGACGGCAACCCATAGCGCTTCACGACCTAAATCAATAACCAGTGCAGGATCCATTGGACTCTCCTAGCTGAGTGCAAAGCTCGCGGTCAATGACCCCATAATTAGGGTCCAACCATCGACTAATACAAACAGCATTAATTTGAACGGCATCGAAATCATCATTGGCGAGAGCATCATCATACCCATGGACATGAGAACGCTGGCCACGACTAAATCAATAATCACGAATGGGATATAGATAAGAAAACCAATAGAAAAAGCACTTTTTAATTCCGAGGTAATAAAAGCTGGCACCAGGGTCAAAAATGGCACATCAGCGGGCTCAGTGACTTCGGTGTTATCGGCAATCTCTAAAAACATGCCTATATCGGACTCTCTCGTCTGGTTGAGCATAAAGGTTCTGACCGGCGCTTCGGCTGCCGCCACGGCGGTCTCAAAACTGATCTGCTCTTCAAAGTAAGGGGTAATGGCGTCGTCGTACACAGAGGTTAATACCGGCGACATAATAAATAACGTGAGAAATAATGCCAGACCCACCAGCACCTGATTGGGCGGCGTCTGAGCCGTGCCCAGGGCCTGACGCAGAAGTGAAAAGACAATAATAATGCGCACAAATGAGGTCATCATTAATAGCAACGACGGCAACAGCGTCAGCACTGACATCAGGGCCAACAGCTGCAACGTTAAACTGTACTTGGTACCACCGGAGCCGTCGTCAATCATATTGACTACTGGGAGGCCCACTTGGGCAGTGGCGGGCAATGCAACTGCGGCTGCCACCAGGGCAACCGCCGCAATAAAGAATTTACTGAGTAGCGTTTTTTTGACCGTCATATTAATTTTTGTTCCGCTCAGTGGTGCGCTCGGCAACTTGTTTCATTAACTGCTGAAACTTACCTGGACTGTCCGATGCACTTTCAAACTCGGGCTCTATTTGATCAATTTCACTTGATTGGTCTAGATCATCTGCAGTTTGTTGCTCGGGCCAGCTGCCAAGCCGGTTAATCGCCTGGGGAGTAACACCGAGTAGTACTTGCTCATTGTTAATCGTTACAACAATCAGCTTTTGCCGCGGACCCAAGTTGTGCACTTCACTTACATTGAGCTTCTTAGTGGCGTCTTTGGTACTGCTGAGACCCATTTTTTTAAGACCAAATAGGGTCGCGGCGAGCAGCACTAAAACCACCGCCAAGGATGACATCATCGACAACCAATCATTCCAGCCAATCTCACCCATGGGTAATTAACTCTATAGGTTCTTAACGCGATCGGCCGTGGGAATGACACTGGTCAGTCGCACACCATAGCGCTCGTTGACCAAGACCACTTCACCCTGGGCGACCAACGTATTATTGACCAACAGATCCAGAGGCTCACCTGCGATGCGATCGAGCTCAACAACACTGCCCTGAGTGAGCCGCATCAGATCGCGAATTTTTAATGAGGTGCGACCCACTTCAACAGAGATAGTGACGGGAATGTTTTGCAGAACATCTGCATTAATTTTATTTTTCAAGTCGTCCAAGTCTGTCGATAATACATCGTCAGCTAAAACATCTGGATTATTTTCGGCCATGTTATTTCTCTCTTTCCTGTAACAAATATGTAACGAAATATTTATTCAATATTTTGTAAAATAGGGATTAAATTTATTTTAATGGTGCCAGCGGTTTGATAATTCGTGCAGCCATTTGGGAACCATTGGCACCAACATCGGCATCGAAGACTGGCACTGAATTGACATACACGCGCGCGTGCTCGCTCTTGCTAAAATAGACGATATCACCTTCACTCATAGCCTCAAACTTGCTTAGAGTCGTTTCTATCTCCCCGAGCTCTACGGTGACTTCTAATTCGGCATCCACAGCTGCAGATTGCAGTTCGGCGCTCCACTCTTTATCAGAAACGTCATCGCCATCACCAGTTTGCACCCGGCTTCGGAGTAAATCACGAATCGGCTTAAGTGAATTGTAGGGGTAGACTAAATCAATGTTTCCCGAAATATTGCGCCCTAGATCCGCGCCGAAACGACTGACTACAACCAGATCATTTTCGTCTGCAATCTGAGCAAACTGTGGATTTATTTCAGAATTAACATGCTCACAGTTGATCGCAAGAATCGGCGCCCAAGCTTCTTTTAAAGAACCAAAAAGCACATCAAGCATAATTTTAATAATGCTCGTTTCTGTGGGTGTGAAAAGTCGTCCTGGCGGCAGCTTGTCAAAACCGCGACCAAATCCACCAAAGAAATTATCTAGCGCTGCAAATACAATTGAAGGCTCAATCACAGCCATGGAATAGCCGCGTAGTGGGTTTAACCTAATGGTATTTACTGACAGCGGTGCGGACAAGTCTCTTAAATACTCACCAAATTTCATTATTTTTACATCGCCCATACCAACTTTCGGCGTGGTGCGCAGTACCTCAAGTAGGCCCAGTCGAAACTGTCTGATGAAGCGCTCATTAATCATATCAACGGCGCCAATATTAACCCCGAGAGAAGAGTCTTCATTAGTGAGGTCATGGCGCATTGCCTTAACCTCACTATTGAGCCCAGTGTCGGCCTCTATTGAGCCGTCTTGGAGTCCAGCGGTGAGAGCATCGAGCTCCTCCGGGGATAATAAATTATTAATGTCAGCCATTGTGGCCCTCAAAATCTGGAAAGTAAGTGTCGGCTTTTAGTCATTCACTTACTGAACAACGAACTCAGTAAAATAAACGGCTTCAATACCGCCGAAATCTTCTAAGCCTTCCAGCACTGCATTCATTTCGGTTTTCAGTGCAGCTGCTAGATTGTCCTGAAAGTCTTTATCGGCAACTTCTGCTTCAGTAATGTTACGCATGACCTTGAGCATCGCGAAGCGCAGAGGAAAATCATGCTTATCGACATTATCAATTACTCGCTCATCGTAGTGGGTCATGATTGCAACTGTTGCCTGCATGACCTTTCTGGAGTTGGATATATTAGCGACCAGCACCTTTGGCAAGACAAAATACGACGGTTCAAATCGCGTTAACTCTGGTGAGTCCTGCTTAACCTTGTCCGGGCCAGCTGCCGCGGCTGCTTCAGCTTGCGCCGCAGCCTCAGCCTCGAGGGCCGCGATAGCTTCTTCCGCAGCCAAGCCTTCGTTGGCATCAAAAAAGCCAGTGGCGAACAGAGTTCCACCAACCGTTATGGCAACCAACAGTAGAATCCCGACAACGATCAAAATAATTTTTAATATCGGGCTCTTGGCTTTTTCTTCTTCTAAGTTCTCTTCACTCATTCGCTATTCCTCTTATCCACCCATTCATAGGGCGGTGTTTAAACGTGTACATCTAGGCCGTCAGTTGAAGTTCTCTCGCCTACTGCGAGGCCATCGCTAGCCACCTCTGCGGACAGCCTGTCACTGGATCCCTCAGAACGCTCTTCAGACGCTGTCGACTTTCCGTCAGAAGCGCCTTGATTTGCCGAGCCTAAATCCATAGAAGCAGTTTCCGTGCCATGTTCCTGTAATGCCTCACGCAAACGCGGCATTCCCTCGTTGAGTAGGTCTCTAGTGGTGGCGTTAGCGGCGATAAATCGCGCTTCAAGCTCACCATTTTTCATCTCTAGTTGCACTTCAATCCGCCCTAGACTTTTCGGGTGCAGATCCATCTCCACATGCCACGAACCACGCTGAATCTGAGCCGTGAGGCGCTTGCCTAGCACATCAGCTAAGTGACGCGACAACTGCATATAACTATCCTGTCGGCGCAGCGCGTCTTGCATAGCATCCTCTGCCGGTGCTTCGCTGGAAAGGCCAGCATTTAAACCGACCTGCGCTGTCGAATTGGCTACCTGCCCCTCGGCAAACAGCGGCACTGGAGTCACTGCAGCGCTAACTAGGGGCCCGGTGGTAATGGCTTGAGGAGCAGTAGCGATTGACAGCTTCATCTCACCAAGATTAATCGCCTCCATTTTTGTCGCTGGCAAGTTCTGTCGGTCTCGATGTTGCTTTAAAAACGCCTCGGCCATCTTTGGCTCAATAGTTACCTTGCCAGCCTCTAGCTGCACAGTCTGGGCCTGAGGCTCGACGGCTGCAGAAGTAGCGCTAAGCTTAACACTTGCTAGTGGGATTTTAGTCTCTATATCAAGTGTATTTAACTCACCTATGGTCACCGACACCGGAGCCTCAGCCGCAGTCATGGACGCTTGCTGGGCCAAGTTTTGGGCCATAGCTTGAGTGTTGATTGGTTGTAGATTGTTAGCCTGGGGACTGTTAGCCTGAGGACTGTTAGCCTGAGGACTGTTAGCCTGAGGACTGTTAGCCTGAGGACTGTTAGCCTGAGGACTGTTAGCCTGAGGACTGTTAGCCTGAGGACTGTTA